>Ga0181555_1001643_pt1 | contig 19564 bp, 14 predicted proteins | sample 011ome_15_FD_145601 | JGI IMG/M metagenome (GOLD analysis project Ga0181555, IMG submission 145601) | Coastal salt marsh microbial communities from the Groves Creek Marsh, Skidaway Island, Georgia - 011504AT metaG (spades assembly) | ecosystem: Environmental > Aquatic > Marine > Intertidal zone...
ATAGTTCTTTGAATGAACCAGTTACTATCAATAGTACCAATATAAGAAAATTATTACTTGAAAAACTTAAACAACATAAAAAAACTAAAAAAAATATTTTATTGAATAGTGACCAGTTTGATAGTAAAATTCCAAGTTATAGCAATTTAAAAAATGGTTCAAAACCTACTTACAGAGAATTACATAAAATGAATTCAACGCCTTCTGTAATGCCTTCTGTAACTCCTTCTGTAACTCCTTCTGTAATGCCTTCTGTAACTCCTTCTGTAATGCCTTCTGTAATGCCTTCTGTAATGCCTTCTGTAACTCCTTCTGTAATGCCTTCTGTAACTCCTTCTGTAATGCCTTCTGTAACTCCTTCTGTAACTCCTTCTGTAACTCCTTCTGTAACTCCTTCTGTACCTACAATTAATGCATATTCTACAACATTTCCTGTTGTTCAACCTGTAGCCTCAATGGAATCTGTTAGTACAATAAAACCTCATTCCACTCAACAGATTGGATTATGTGGTGAAGAGAAGAACAACGCATTTGATTTGCAATCAAAAAAACCATATATTCAAGCACGTGAAATAAAAAAAACATTTCATTTAGGAAAAAATAAAAAAAATAATACTATAAATGTATTAATAAAATGTAATAAAACACGAAAAAACATTGAGCATACTAAGTCTGAATTAAAAAAAACTAAACTAAATACTATAAAGAATTATTTAAAAACAAATAATTTAATTAAATTTGGAACCACTGCACCAAGTGGGTTATTGAAAGAAATATATGAATCATCTAAATTATGTGGCGAAGTTTATAATAATAATTCAAATACATTATTATATAATTATAATATAAATAATAATTCATAAGTTATTTAATGGAACCTTATGCTGAGATAAACATTAAAAATGTAACCAACTCACACGAGTTATCATGTGTAGTAAATAATACATCATTGACTCCCTTGAAATGGTTGATGTTTAAAGATGAACTGAAAAAAAAACTTCAGACCATTGGTGATGATCCTTCCATAAAAAAATTTTATATGTATTATGACGCGACATTTTTAGATTTGATGATTCAACCTGAAAAATACAAAGAACTTTCACAAATATTTATTGAAAATTATGAATTATTCAAAGATAAATTACTGGGTACATTTATTTACGTGGAAAGTAATGTGTTGAATCTAATGATTAATATATTTATTAAATTTTATAGTCCAGTAAGACCTCTTTTTATTCTAAAAACAAAAAGCATTGATCCTAACATTATAAATGATTTATTAGATAATCGCAAAAATGAAAATGAGTATAATATAAATAAATAAATATATAAATATATAATGTCAGGACTAGTCAATTTAGGTAATACATGTTATATCAATAGTGTATTACAAATTATGTATCATATTAACGAATTAAATGATTATATAGATAAATATAATCATTATAATAAACAAACATTGGATTATGTCATGACGACCGAATGGAAATCATTAAAAGATATTATGAAAAAACAAGTACATATATCTCCAAATAGATTTATTCGTATAAATCGCGAATTATTCAAAAAAAAAAATAAAATAGATTTTTTAGAAAATGAACAAGGAGATGCTAATGAATATTTTTTATTTTTTATAGAATGTATTCATAATAGTTATAATTTATTAGACAAAAAATCATATGATAATAAATTTCTCCAAGAATATTCAAAAAAAGACAATTCTATTATTAGTCATATTTTTCTTTCATTATTTGAAGTTCAATATATAGATGAAATGAAGAAAAAGGTTTCATCTAGTTATGAGATCAATTGGAACCTTGATGTTTGTATACCACAAAATAACAATTTGACTTTATATGAATGTTTAGATTTTACTTTCAAAGAGGAATATTTATGTGACGATAATGCGTGGTTAGACGATAAAACCAATGAAAAAAAAAATGTATATAAATATGTAAAGATGGTATATTGTCCTACTATATTAGTTATCAGTTTAAAACGATGGATAGATTGTAAAAAAAAACATAAAAGTAAAATTGAGTTAGACCCTATATTGGATATGTCTCGTTATTCTAATGAGAAAGCTAATTACGAATTATTTGGTGTGATTAATCATGAAGGAAATCTATATGGTGGTCATTATTTTTCTTTTATAAAAGGAGACAATCAATGGTTTATGTTCAATGACAATCAAATAAAAAAAATAGATACATTTATTCATCCTTCTAATTATTGTCTCTTTTACAGGAAAATAAAATAAAAATAAATATAAATGAGTTTAGATATAAGTGTAAATTCAACCGATTATTTACCACAATTTTATTCAAATATATTTCATAAATCATTTGATTCTTTTAAGATATCTTATATTTTGTTATTAGGTGTTGTTGTAATGGTATATATACTTATATTTGCCTTATTTGGAAACTCGTCGGGTTCAAGTGGTCCATTTATGATTATAGTTGAAATTATATTATGGGTTGTATTAATATTAGTAATAGGCGTAAATATACAAAATTACGATTATGATTTTTCTACTCAAATAAAAAACTTATTCAATTCAGAAATGACGCAATTAGATGTAAATGTATCTAAAAAAGAAGATGTAAAATGCGAAACAATCAAAAATGGAGAAGTATTTCATATACCAAATAATATACATTCTTATGAAAAAGCTCGTTCTATATGTCGTAAATATAATGCAAGACTTGCCACATATAGTGAAGTAGAAGATGCGTATAATAATGGAGCAAATTGGTGTAGTTATGGATGGTCAGAAGACCAATTGGCATTATTTCCTACACAAATGGATATATACAATAATCTGAAACTTATTCCTGGACATGAAAATGATTGCGGTAGACCAGGTGTAAATGGTGGATTTATTGATAATAAACACGTAAGATTTGGGGTAAATTGTTTTGGTGAAAAACCTGAAGAAACTGAACAAGATAAAGAATATATGGAGCGTTTAAAATTATCTTATTCACCTGCGATAGACCAAAAAGAATTAGACAAAATAAGTAAAGAAAAAGAAGATATGTTAATTGCTCCATTCAATAAAGATAAATGGAGTTATCAATAGTTTTTTTTTGTTTTACCAGGTTTTTGTTGCTTACATTTCAGAGTCATAATTCGGGTTTTGTCTCCATAAATTTTATTAAGTATTCTTTTTTCAATATGAATATCAAAATTTTTTTTTTTACATAATAAGTTTTCTTCATTTATTTCCTTGATATTTAATCCAATAGGAAAATTATTCATTATTATTATTATCTAATATTTTTATTTCGCTATTTATATTTGTTTTACGTTTTTCTTTTAAATAATGAAGTATGTAATTTACTTGATTATTATCTTCGAGTAATTCTTTTAGTCTTTCTTCTAAATATTGTAAACTATATGATTGGTAACTTTTAGTTTCATTATATTTTATTTTTTTATTTTGAATGATAAGTATTTTATCTTTTAAGTTTTCTTTTATCATTATATCCTTTATCTTTTTTTCAAGATTTTGTTTTTCAGTTCTTATTATAGATGCATTATTTTGTATTGTCTTTAATTCATTTTCCAAAACTATCAATTTATTTATATTTTCTTTAAGAGAATTCATATATATATGCGTCATAATATTATTATTTATTTAACTTATGATTATAAATGAATATATTAGAACATTATGATGCAAGTGTTATAAAATTATCTGAACCTGAAACAAATGACAATGAAAATTATTATTGTAGATTGAGTTACAACGATTCTCCATTTATAATTCAAACGAATCGTGTATGTTATTCGTTTAAAGACTTAACCGATAATATATGTATCTCTTTAGCAAGTCAAGATTACGCTTTATGGGTGGAAAGTTTGTATCAATATTGCATTGAGCTTATATACAATAAGAGTTCTGAGTGGTTCGATGAAGAATTAACTTATAATGATGTAGAAAATTCATTTTTGTCTCCATTAAAAAGTAATATTCAAAAAGGATGCTATGATATCAATTGTTCTTTAGACAAAAATAATTTAGTGATTATAGATAGCAAAGGTTGTATAGTCCATAAATCTCAATTGAAAAATTATAAAATAGTACCTACTCTTCATATTAAGGGTATTCATTTCAATAGCAAAAACTTTATGTTAGATATTTTATTGAAATCCGTTATTGTTTTAGAACAATATGATTTTTCCGAAACAAAAAATAAATCTGAACCTGAACCTGAACCCGCACCTGTACCCGCACCTGAACCCGCACCTGTACCCGCACCTGTACCCGCACCTGTACCCGCACCTGTACCCGCACCTGTACCTGAACCTGAACCCGCACCTGAACCTGAACCTGAACCAGAACCTGAACCAGAACCTGAACCAGAACCTGAACCAGAACCTGAACCTGAACCTGAACCTGAACCTGAACCTGAACCTGAACCTGAACCTGAACTTATTGATATAACTAATATAGAATTGGATGATGAACATGAAGTAGTTCAATTGTCAATGAATAATGATTTTGCCGAAATATATGAAATGATAGACCGAAAAATAAATGAAGATATTTTAGAACATCTTAAGATAATTCTTATGAAAAAAAAAATAAAAATAAATGTAGATTTAAATGAACTTTTCGAAGAAGATATAGATAGTGATTATGAATAATATAGTTATATTGTATGAAGTATCTATTATTACTATTATGTATAGTGTTATTAAATGGTATATTTTATTATGAAGGATACTACTCAAAAAATGTAAGGGTAAATAATAAAATACCAGATGTATCTCAGATAAATGATATTGGTTTAACCAAAAATACATTAGTAAATAATGAAGATTTAGTGAATGATTATATTTTTAAAAAACAATTGTCGGGTATTTATTTGAATAATATTCGTTTATTCTATTAATTCCTGAAAAAAATTTATATTATACTTATATAATGAAATTTGGAAAAATGACTAAAGATAAAAGAGGACTAACCTTTAATATATTACTAATATTAGGTATTTTAATATTAGGAGCAATTATTATGAAATATAATAGAGACAAGGTAACCTACAAAGATAGTTTAACTTCTTTGAACCCAAGTTCGTTGAATGGCGAAGAACCGCCTTCTGAAAAATATATGAATGTGAATGATTTAGGAAGTAAAGAAGCTGCTCCTACTTGTAATAATAAAGTAACCTCAAACCCTTCAGAACTTTTACCCAAAAATACAAATAATGAATGGAGTTCTATGAACACAGTTACTCCTGATTTGAAAAATATTAATTTATTGAGTGCTGGTGCCAATTATGGCATTAATACTGTAGGCAGTTCTTTAAGAAATCCAAACTTACAAATCAGATCGGAACCTATAATACCTAAAATCAATATTGGTCCATGGAATAATACCACCATTGAATCAGATACTCATCGCAGATCCTTGGAAATAGATGGATGTGATTAAATAATAATATATTAATGTATATGAAAGATGATATATTAGGGTATATTATTATTATTTTAGTGCTATTTATAGCTTATAAAATGTATAACGAATCAGATTTTTTTCATTTGACCTGTATTGTATCTACATTAGATGGTGAAAAATATTGTGTTCGTGAACGAAAAAATATGGATAAAGCTAGTGATTTATTAGCAAAAACTGCTATGAAAATGAATACCTTGGTAGAATACTTAAAACATAAATATACTAATAATGAAGTAGTTGACCGACTTGTCTCTAGATTCAATCCAAAGAAAATTGTTGAAATATTACCCAATAGTGAATATACAGCTTATAGCGAAAACAAGGGACGGAAAATTGCATTTTGTTTGAATGTAGAAAAAAAAAAAGATGATAATTTGATAGATGAAAACACCTTGATGTTTGTTGCTTTACATGAAATGAGTCATATTGCTACAAAATCTATTGGTCATAAAGAAGATTTTTGGGAAAATTTTAAGTTTTTGATTAAAGAGGCGAGTGAATGTAAAGTTTACGTATTAGAAGATTATTCTAAGAACCCAAAAGAGTATTGCAGTATGTCTATTAAAGATAATCCTTATTTTGATTTATAAATTATTTATTATTTATTTATTATATGGATGATTATATAATAAATCAGTTATCAAAACAAAAAGATTTATATGGTAAAAGTCGTAAAGATGTTATAATTACAGAACAATTATCCTACAAAGAACTGGTAGAAAAATTCAATCAATCAGAATTGAACAAAATTATAAAAGATTCACTATATTTTTATAATCAGTTAAATCCGCATGACTATGGTTTTGATAATAAAGAAGAAATTGAATTTATAAAAAATGGTAAATTGAATAAAAGTTTGATTACAAAGATTAAAAAAAAGGAACAATATACCGAATTTACTTACAATGATTTTTTAAGAATTATATTTGTAGATAATCTAGACTATTTAGAAAAAGGTGAATCATACAAAAAGTTAGAACAATCATCATATGAGTATAATATTCTTTTAATAGATTATGAAAATAACAAAAGAAAAGAAACTCCTATAAATACTTTACTCATTTATGATGATGATACGATAGAAGAAATAAAATACAAAATCTCCTTAGTATTATATACCAAAAACTTAGACGAATATTATTTGTTTTATGAAAAGGAAGTATTTCTTAAACCTTATGAAGAAGTCAAGCGTTTTATTGATAAAGATATGAAAATAAAATACGATGACTTAAAAATTTTCTTAAATAATCATAATATTTCTAAAAAGTTAGACAATAAAAAGGATTATTTTACAATGGAAGATCTATATTCTTTGGATTTGCCTGATATAAATACCATATTAGAACCAATGGGAGTAGATATTGTAGAAAGGATTTGCTCTATAGATCCATATAAACATTATAAAAATTTGTCTAATATATCAAATGACCAATCTAAAAATTTGCTACTAGATTACAAAAATATCAAGAATAATAAACTATATTTAATATTATTGAGTAATTTAAACAATCATTCAAAAAAATCTATAAAAGACCTAAGTCGTCTATATTTTCCGTCGATTTATAAGAAAGATAATTTTGACTTGAAAAAGGTATATACACCAGATTATAGAGACAAAATAAATTATATAAAAAAACAGAAGGAGTTTGATAAACCATTCAATGCAAATGAAAAAATAAATTCTATGTCTTTTATTTTGTATCCAAAAGAAAATATAAGTATACCTATTGAACTTTTGTTTAAAGTAATGAATAGTACAAAAAAACATCCTATAATACAGTTAAACTTAGACAAAGACCAAGATATTTTATTACGATTATATACTGTTGATTATTCTAAAAACAATAGACTTATTCCATATTTGTCTAAAAAAAAAATTAATAGTATTTCAGAACCTATTTCAGGTACTAATTTTAAACGTAATACTATTCATATATATTTTACTTATAATGAAGTGAATGTTGTTATAGAAATTAAACGTAATGGAGAAATTATATGTAATATTACAAATAACATATATAATGATTTATTTGAACTAGAACGATTTATAGAACTTCATACAAAAACAATTATTCAAAATATTATTAAACACTTTGATCCAAGTAAATCTATATTTCATTATTTCACAGGGTTTTCAAAAAACAATGTAGAAATTATAAAAATGAATTATGAATATAATTTGATAACAACAAGCTCTTTAAAATTAGAATATATGAAAAATTATTTTAATGGAATATTCAATAGTGAAGGGGATGATACCATTATCAAGTTAAAATTTATAAAAGTAAGTAATTATGTTGAGTCAAACAATATAAGAAGTAGAATTTTGCATTTACTAAATGAACAATATGATGAAAATTATATTAAAGAAAATATAAAGATTCAGTTTGGATTAACCGATGAAAAAGTAGAACAACAAATAAAAGAAATATATGAACTAACCGATTTAAAAGAAATTGACCGTCGAAAAAAAAGAGTGATTCTTAGTCCAGGTATAAATATTACTATAAAACGTATATCTAATCATAATTATAATATTCAGGTATATGATGTGAATAATTACAAATATATTGAAATTATAAAAATATACTTGTCTAATTTGGTTTATATTTTAGAAGGCAATGAACCGACTGGATTAAAAGATTATATTAAAGAAATACCTTCCAAAGAATCTTTCAAAAAATCTTTCAAAGAACCTTCCAATAATTCTAAAATAAATAGTTCTAAAAGTGATGATTCTGAAAGTGATGATTCTGAAAGTGATGATTCTGAAAGTGATGATTCTGAAAGTGATGATTCTGAAAGTGATGATTCTGAAAGTGATGATTCTGAAAGTGATGATTCTGAAAGGGATGATATTTTTGCTACAGAGTCTAACTCAGAAGAAAATATTCCTATTGTATTCCCTTTAGTTCAACAAGAAAATATTCCTATTGAAATCCCTTTAGTTCAACAAGAAAATATTCCTATTGAAGAGTCATCTAATAAATCCAATGATGATTCTGAAAGTGATGAAATTTTTGCTACAGAGTCTAACTCAGAAGAAAATATTCCTATTGTATTCCCTTTAGTTCAACAAGAAAATATTCCTATTGAAGTCCCTTTAGTTCAACAAGAAAATATTCCTAATGAAGAGTCATCTAATAAATCCAATGATGATTCTGAAAGTGATGTATATAAATTAAAACTCAAACAAAGAAATAATGCCTCAATTTATGATTCAAATAATGCCTCAAATTATGAAGGAGGGGCAATAGTTTCCGATAAAGAAATTATCTCCAATTTTAAAAATAGAGTACCTTTATTATCAAAATTAAAAAAAACAAACAAAGACCTTTTTGTAACAGGATATTCTACTACATGCGATTGGCAATATAGAAAACAACCAATTGTAATATCTAAATCTGAGAAAGAATATATAGATAAAATAGCTCCAGATTCTTATAACAAAAAAGAAGAAATCATTGAATATGAAAATAACTATTATATGTGTCCATTGTATTGGGATTTTAAGCGTGATGTTCCTATTACACAAAAAGAAATAGATGAACAACAGTTACATCCCTTTGTGTTTACTGAAACAAAAAATATACCAAAAGGAACATATATTTTTCAACTATTTAGTCCTAATAAAGATCCAAAATATATAAAACGAACAAAAATAGGATTTTTAGATAAAAAAAAACATCCAGAAGGAAAATTTATGCCATGTTGTTTTAATTCAAAGAATGAAACTATCAATCAAAGAATAAAAGAAGCTATTGAAAAAGTCGAATTTAGTTATAAAAATAATCAATCTAAGTATTACATACAAGATGGTACAAAGGTTCCATTAGATAAAGACAGATTAGGACATTTAAATATCAAATTATCCAAGTTTTTGAGTTATAATTCTATAGATTGTTTTGTAAATAAACAACTCAAAACCAATTGCCTATTAAGAAAAGGAACATATAGTAAAAAGGATGATTCTTTTTTGATTGCAATTTCAAATGCATTGGGTTATAAAAATGTAAAGGATATGTTGAATGTAATCGTTGAAAAGGTAAATTTAGATACTATATTAGAATTTCACAATGGAAAATTACCCTCTATTTTTTATAATAAAAGAGGAGTATTGGATAAGCATAGAAAACATTATAAGCAACTTACTAAAGCTAAATACGAGTCTTATCATAAATATAAATTATTCAAAAAAATGAAAAATAATACAAATGGATTAAAACGAATTATAAATGGTCTGGAAAACTTTCACGTTCAATTATACAAATATATAGACTATATTTATTTGTGGGATATAATTACATCTGGTATTTTAAATAATAATAAGTCCATCAATATGATTATCATCAATGATATAAATGACGACACTAGTGAAAAAATAGAAATATTATGCCCACATTCGGATTATTCCAACTATGTTTTTGATAAAAACAAACAAAGCATTATACTATATAGAATTAAACTCAATAATAGTGATAAATATATATATGAAAATGTTATAAAATATACTAAAGAAAAAAAGGAACATTATTTGTTTGATAATAGCGATGAACCTATACAACAAATGAAAATGTTTTTACAAGAGATTAATTTAGAAAAATGTAAACCAAGCTTAAAAACAGATGAATATAAAATAAATCATACTTTACGTGAATTATTAGATATGATAAAAGATAAATCCTATGCAATAAAACTACAAGTTTTAAATCATAACGGACAAGTAATTGCAGGAATTATAAAGAATAATAAGAAACAATATTATTTACCGAGTCGTCCGAGTAGTATTATAAAAGATATAAAATATGACTATGTAGATAATATCGAATATAATAATTATAATGATACATTAGTATTTTTGAATGAATTGAAACATAAATATGAATCTGTATTATGTAAACCTACTCATAAAATCATAGAAGCCGGAAATGTAATTGGAATATTAACCGAGACAAATCAATATATACATTTATCCGAACCTATGATGAATATAAAAGATAACCTTATACCTATGGAGAAAAGTTATTATTTGAATTATGATAAAATTATTAGTGAAGGAGAAAAAAGTTATTACGATAATATATCTAAATTAAAATTAGAAGAGCGTTTTTATTCTTTGTTTTTTGAAAAAATGAAAATAATAGTAATGAATATAAAACATTTGGTTACAAAACGAGATTTAATAAAGGTGATAGAACAAGAAGATGAAGACCTATCTAATAAAATTTCTCAAATAAAAGAAATATTAAATAAACATATACATAAATATTTTGAATTTTCCATATTAGATGATGGACCTATACAGGATTTGATAGAGAATATAAATCAGGAGCTTAGAGAAACAGATAACACTAAAGAATATGAAAAAGATTATACATCACAACATTGTTTATTAGAAACAACAGAAGGAAAATGTATTATTCCGAAAAATAATTTATATACAGGCGAAGATAATGAATATAAATATATACAATATTTCTCTGAAAGTATTATTCGTAATCACAAAATATATAATTCTTTATTTATTGATCATTATAATATTAATCCTTACAAAAACTTTTATATCAATAAAAATGAGATCTTGTTGTATAAATCAAATTTAGATAAATATTTTAAAGATTTGAATGATATTAACAAATATAAACGATATTATGAGATCAATAATAATGAATTAGATGAAATTATTGAGCATGCTGAAAAAACTATAGAACAATATCATGTAAGTGATACTGAAAGTGATACTGAAAGTGATACTGAAAGTGAATGGGATGTATCTTCAGATTCAGATGACGACGATGAATCATCAACTAATAAATCGATCATCATATCGGATGATGACGAAGATGATGAACCACCAAGTAATAATAATTCACCAGATGTATCTTCAGATTCAGATGACGACGATGAATCATCAACTAATAAACCATCACATACAAAGCGGAAATGTATTGCCGAGACGTATGAAATTAATCCAGAGGCACAATGTGATCTAGAGAATAAAAAACCACTTAGGCGTGAAGAATATAAACTTCATCCTGATAGAAATTATAATTGCAGAGATGTAGCGACTAAAAATTTTCAAGATTTAACTATTGCTTGCCATGAATATAAAAAAAAAGAACCTAAAGAAAAACCCGAATCAGAACAAGAACCAGTTGTATCTTCAGATGATGACGATGAATCATCAACTAATAAATCGATCATCATATCGGATGATGACGAAGATGACGAACCACCAAGTAATAAGAATTCACCAGATGAACAACCAAGTCATAATAATTCACCAGATGAACAACCAAGCAATAAGAATTCACCAGATGAACAACCAAGTCATAATAATTCACCAGATGAACAACCAAGCAATAAGAATTCACCAGATGAACAACCAAGTCATAATAATTCACCAGATGAACAACCAAGTAATAAGAATTCACCTGACGAACCACCAAGTAATAAACCATACAAATATAATAACCGAAAAACATATGACCGAGAATTATTAGAAAGAGAAAATTGCATTTATGTTCATTATATGCCACATAAATCTATATGGAAACAATATTTTCCACCATATACCAAACACATAAGAATAAAAACCGACACCAATGATTGTAATTATTTGTTGTTAGAATATATTTTGAAAAAGGAGCTTAAAGAAACCAAAGACAAAAACAAAATAAAAACTATGTTGTACAATGCTTATAAAAATAGTATTTTAGATTTTACAGAAGTACTGGAAAAAGAGAAGAAAAATTTCGAAAATAAAGAAGATTTATTAACACATATAATGGAAGAAACGTATTCATTGACATCTATAGATATTATGGTATTTTGCGATTATTATAAATTACCAGTTGTATTGTGTCAAGCCAAAAAAATTAAAAGAAGTAAACAAAAGAACATTATATTTTATAAAACACATCCTTCCAATGAACTATATTTTATAAGAGTCATTGACCATGGAAAATTTGATTTATTTTACCATAGAGATAGTGGAATAAAAATAAAAAATGAATTCATAGTAGAACCCATTACAATGAATCATTATATCAATAACGTATATGAATAATAGTTTGAGACAAATAAATAGATATTATAGTCATTCATACATATAATATCTATAAAATTTATAGTTCTAGCTCGTAATTATCTTCTTCTTGTTGGGTTATTTTTACCCCTTGTTTTTTTTTCAGATTGTGTGAAATTTTTATATTGTCTATGGTACAAATACCCTTATTCAAATATAGATTTAATTCTTCTTCTTTTTGTTCTTTTACCGATAATTTTGTAAAATGACTTACGTCATTCATATTCAAATATACAGAAAAGGATGATGTTCCATAATATCCATCTTGTCCACACATTACATTTGCAGATACACCTCGCATTTCATCTAATTCACCGTGTTTTGCCGCACGAAGAAACATTTCGGTCGTTTCTTCAAAGGAAGCTTTTGCAATAGGTCCAATATCATCATTGTTAATTCCGTGTCTAAATATAGATACCATTTTGTGATTTGTAGTCATTCGGTCACATAATAATGAAATATGATGATGATTAATATACGATCCACCAAATTCCATGACTTCTTTTATTTCATTGAATAAACATTTACGTGCTGCTTCAATACCTAATACTTCCAACATTTCGGATATATTATTGGAATAAGTACGTTTATAATCTATAAAGTCAAGGGTTAATACTTCCGCTAAATTGGAACCTAATGTATCTAATACATATATTTTGTTTTTAGTATATACACTTCCATCATAATTCATATATTTATTAATTTCTCGTAAATTTACTTTTTGTATTTTTTGAATACCTCTCAGTACAATTTGATTTAATAATTTTTCTTGAAAACTTTTTACTAGATAAATGTTATCATCTTCACCTTTATAATTTGAGTTTAGTTCCTTTTCTTTTTTTAATTTAATTTTGAGAACAATTTGAGACTCTATCTTATCCTCATTACTATAATAACATTGAATATCTTTTTTATAAATTCGATTCAATGTAAAATGAATTTCTTGTATCGTAATATTCCGATAAAACATTGCCTTGCTATCTAAATAAATATTCAATATCCAACTATTGTACTTGTCTTCATTGCACTCCGAAACGCCTTTTAAAATTTGTTCAACTTCATTGTAATATTCCATAAAGGAATCTTCTTTTGTGTCATAATCATCATTTGGTTTATAATGAATTTCACATTTATTGACAATATCCTTGAATTTGATGTGTTCCACACGATTCAATATATCAATAGTTTTATCTTTATCGGTTTCATTTTCAGGATGCATAAATATGGTTAACGATGGATTTTTAATATTTTGGGTCAACGATAATAATTCTTCAATTCGTGGAACTCCGCGGGTAACATTTGATTTACTAGCTACACCAGCATAGTGGAATGTATTCAAGGTCATTTGGGTCGTAGGTTCACCAATAGATTGTGCCGATATCATACCAACCATTTCACCTGGATTTACAAGTGATTTTTTATATTTGTAAGTAATTTGTTCAAGTAAGAATAACAAAGCATCTTTGTTGTATTTATGTTTATAAATTAGTATATATGGATTCAAATAATAATAATAGATCAAATGAAATAATCTACACGGATTATAAATGTTTTCTAAATTATTGTAATATTCATCGATAATATCATACATTTCAAGAGGAGAAATATTCGATACAGATGTATTTGTTAAATGGAACTGATGTTTCACATTTTGAATGATTTGTAGAAAGGATACAGACGAATAAATTGTCTCATCACTATTATATTCCAATACATATTGGATATATTCATCTCGTTGAATTACTAGAAATTCAACGTCTTTTTTGACCCTCTCAAGAAGTGGAGATATATTATCCATAAATTTTTTTAACGCGTTTGGTGTAAAATATAATTTATTGTATTTTATATCGTCTACTTTATAATCATATAACTTGTAAATTTGTTGTGTTGATTTTTCAAACAAGTCACATTTTATATTTTCCATATGTACCGTATCCATATTGGTAGACCCATACGAAAATTGGATGATTTTATTCTTATTGTTTCGTATTGTTCTATCATAACATACTTGGATATCTTCTAATCCTTTGATTAGTCGTCGTTGAATATAACCTGTTGTACTTGTTTTTACGGCTGTATCTATTAAACCAATACGACCACCAATCGCGTGGAAAAACAATTCTTCAGGACGCAATCCTTCAATGAATGAACTTTCTACAAATCCACGTGAAACTGGATTATCGTCAAATTGCTGATAATGTGGTAATGTTCTATTTGTAAAACTATACGGAATACGTTTATTTTCAACATTTTGTTGTCCTAAGCATGAAATCATTTGTGACATATTTAATTCATTTCCTTTTGAACCACACGTAATTATGGTTACAAATCTGTTTGATGTATCTAAATGTTTCATACTAATATCACCAGCTTCCTTTGAAGCTTCATTCAAAATATTATTCACTTCACTTTCAAAATATTCTTTGTTCGATAATCCAGATTTATTTACAAATATACCTTGTTGTATATCGTCAATTAGATTAGCTACTTTATTCTTTTTTTCTAAAATAATAGTTTTTACATTACGAGTAGTATCGTCTGTTGCTATTAAATCACTCATTCCGACACTGAAACCGGTTGTTTTCATATATTCTGTAACTATAGCTTGTATGTTATCTAAGAAATATTGACAATGTAATGGAGAATAGTCGTTATAAATGCGCTGAATTAACCCTTTTCCAGCTTTTCCATACACTCCTTTATCGATTTGACCGCTCATCATAATTCCATTTTGAATATGAATATGATTGGAACTATCTGTACGTTCATCGTCTTTTTTGTAATTTAATGAAATATTGGGCAATATGGTTGAAATTAATTCATGTGAAGTAAATGTGTCTTTCGATTTATCTTTGAAAATAGATAAGTCAGGTTGAATTGTTTTGGCAATCAAATTCATTGCTTCTTTACGAGAAAATATAATGTTAGGTTTGGTTAATAAATAACTACCCAATAAAGAATCTTGGAAAATACCAATAATACTATTATTGTTTGTTGGACTAACAATTTGATATGGAATCGCTGCCAAATATTTTAATTCCATTTCAGCCTCATCGTTTTGTGGCATATGCATATTCATTTCATCACCATCAAAATCCGCATTGTATGGTTTCGTATCTGCTACATTCATTCGGAATGTATCGCCTTTGTTCAATACTTTCACTATGTGCGCCATCATAGACATTCTGTGTAAAGTAGGTTGACGATTAAACAATACATAATCACCATCCAACATATGTCTATGAACTATGTCTCCTTCATAAATCATAATGTGTTCACGATCTACATAACGAAGGGATATATTTTCTCCGTTTTTCTTTTCAAGAATTTTTGCACCTGGATATTTATCTGGTCCATTTTGTATCAAATACAACAAATAGTTTTTATTTTCATCGTTTACATAAATAGGCTTTGTAATATTCATAGCTATTTTGAGAGGAACACCTAACTCAGCAATAGACAGTTCGGGGTCAGGTGTAATTACTGAACGAGCACTAAAATCAACCCGCTTTCCCATAAGATTACCTCTTACTCGTCCAGTTTTACCCTTATGTCTTTCGGTAATAGACTTTAGAGCACGTCCTGAACGTTGTGTTACTGGCGATGTTCCTGGTATATTATTATCGACTAAAGTCGCAATATAATATTGTAGCAAAGATGTCCAATCTTCAATAATTTTATTGTTACTTTCAGGATCATTTATTTTTTCTCTTAAACTATTGTTGAATTTAATGATATTGATGATAATGTGTGTAATGTCATCTTCACTTCTTTGCTGAGAGTCTTGTTTTACAGATGGTCTTACGCTTGGGGGTGGTACCGCAAAAATATGACATATCATCCATTCTGGGCGAGACCATTTAGTCGAAAACCCCATAAAGTCTATATCTTCGTCGGTTATTTTTTTGAAAATTTTAGTTACTAATTCAGGTGTATATTTAATAGTAATCACTTCTTTATCATCATTTGTCCATTCGGCATGTAATGTACAATAACCTTCTTTTTTTATTTTAGGTTGAAGACAACCACAACCATTTTGGGTGTGTTCTCCGCACCTACTTGGTTTTAAATTATTACATATTTGATAAAAATTTTCCCATCTTTCATTATGACTATAGTTTAAGATATATTTATAGATTTCTTTTGATATAAGTAACTTAGAACATTTAAAGCAAATACATTTCAAAATTTTTTGAATTACATTGAAATATTGAATATAAAATACAGGTTTTGCTAAAACAATATGACCAAAATATCCAGGACATTGAATATAATTTTGACCATCAGTAGGACAAATCATACCAGGGTCTAATACACCCATTCTTGGGTCAAATAATCCACCTATTTTTGGTTTCATCCCATTGTAAGTATCTTTACTAGTAATCTCAGCAACTGAATTTCGAACAATTTCATCTGGACTCAAAATGCTGAATTGAATACCAATAATTTTTGACGAAGGTTTATTTTTCATATCCATCCTTTAATAAGTATAAATATATATATTTAATCAATTTTTATAAATATATAAATAATTAAATTTCTATTATGTATGAATGAAGATTATATCAAAATTTTAAATGCTTTGATATCTTCTAAAAAAGAAGAAACCAATGAACAAGAAACCTCTGATGAAGAAGACGAAGAAGAAGAAGAAGAAGAAGAAGACGAAGAAGATTCTCAAGAAATATACGAAGATGTAAACGATGATATTTCCTTAATTAAAGATATTATTTATGATAAAAAAAAAGATAAGTTAAACCAATTATTTAATACATTTAGTAAATCCATTTACAAAAAAAAAGAAAAACAAATAAAAAAACGTCAAAGTAAAAATTATGATAAATTTGAAAAAATGATTTGTATCCATAAAAAAAGCGATGAACATGAATATTTTAAATTATTGAGTCCTATTAAACAAGAAACCATTATTAAACAATTAGAAACTCTAAAACAAGATAAAAACGATAAACCATATAGAATACAATTATTGGAAATGGATATACCAATACATATAAAATCAGTTGTATTAAAAAAAATGGATTCTTTGATGACAATGAATAAACATAGTGGGGAATATAATAAATTAACCCAATGGATAAATACTTTTTTATCGATTCCATTCAATTCATCTAGTCGTTTGCCAATCAAAAAAGAAGATGGTTTACAATCTTGTAGAGACTATATTATGAAATGTAAACAAATATTAGATGAATCAGTTTATGGTATGAATGATGCTAAAATGCAGTTTATGCAATTAATTGGTCAATGGATTAATAATCCTGAATCCATTGGTAATTCTATTGCTTTGAAAGGTCCTATGGGAACTGGTAAAACCACTTTATTAAAAAATGGTATTAGTAAATTATTAAATCGTGAAATCGGGTTCATTACGTTAGGTGGAGCTACCGATAGTTCTTATTTAGAAGGTCATTCGTATACTTACGAAGGAAGTACATATGGAAAAATTGTAGATGTTTTAATTCAATGTAAAACAAATAATCCAATCATATATTTTGATGAATTAGACAAAGTAAGTGATTCTCCTAAGGGCGAAGAAATCATTGGTATATTGACGCATTTGACAGATAGTACACAAAATACAAATTTTATTGACAAATATTTTTCAGAGATAAATATTGATATGAGTAAATGTTTATTTATATTTAGTTATAACGATGAAAGAAAAGTAAATAAAATTTTAAGAGATAGAATGTTTGTTATTGAGACAAAAGGATATAGTACAAAGGATAAAATAGTCATCAGCAAAGATTTTTTAATTCCCTCTATTGAACAAACCCTAAAACTAAATAAGGGTGACTTTTTATTTCATGATGATATATTAAATTACATTATAGAACAAAAAACAAGTAAAGAAAAGGGTGTCCGAGATTTGAAAAGAACCCTAGAGATTATATTTAATCGCATCAATTTATATAGTTTGTTAGAACCTTCATGTTCATTGTTCAATGAAAAAGTAATCAAAAACATAACGTTTCCCTTTGAAATTACTCGGGACATTGTGGACACAATGGTCCAATCAAATAAGGAGACTTTACCGACTTTGCATATGTATCTTTAAGCATTCGGTTTCCTCCACGCATAACTAACAAATTATGATTTGTCTCGTCTTCGCACATACAACCTGACGATTTGGTGTATAATGAAGGACAACATTCGGGTTTGAATACTTTATCTGTAAATATATCTAATGATTTATCTGGATACGAATGTATGTCTTCTATCACTTTTTTAGATACATTTCTAGTTTCAAATGTTTCAATTAAAAATACTTTGTATATAATTACCCATAAAAATATATATATTAACATATAATAATACATTATTATTTACTAGCATAATTTATATATCGACCATCATTTGTGTTAGCATTATTTAATTTATTTTCTTTCTCTAATTGGTTTTTGTTTTCAACTCCAGTCTCAATCTTATTGGTTAATAATGTAAATTCCTTGTCCAATTTATTATATATTTTATTCAAATCACGTTGTTTGTATTTCAAATAATTTATTTTATTCTTCACAATATCATTGTATTTTTTGGTTGATTCGGTTACATCTTCTTTTATGTGTGATTCATATAGACCAATTTGTTTTTTTACAAATCCAATCAAATATTTTATTTTATCAAAAGATTCTTTCATATGAGCCAATAATGGGGTTTCATTGTAAATAGTTTGTTTTATACAATATTTTAAATTCTTTAATGTATAGTCATGTGGTTTTATTGAATCATCTGGTTGTAAAAATCCTGACATAAAAATATAATCACACCGATTTGCTTGCCAATTTCTACCTAAAAATGTTTTTTTTAGATAAAAAGATAATATAAAAATAATTATAAAAAATACAAATAAGAGTACAAAAGCTGGCGCACTAGATATTTGGCGTGACTTTTCAATTATAGTATCTTCATATAATTTGTATACTATAGAGTTCATATTATATTATATCATTTATTTTATTTAACGATTCTGTTATAGAGTCATT
>Ga0181555_1001658_pt1 | contig 19471 bp, 20 predicted proteins | sample 011ome_15_FD_145601 | JGI IMG/M metagenome (GOLD analysis project Ga0181555, IMG submission 145601) | Coastal salt marsh microbial communities from the Groves Creek Marsh, Skidaway Island, Georgia - 011504AT metaG (spades assembly) | ecosystem: Environmental > Aquatic > Marine > Intertidal zone...
TAAGAATAAGAAACCAATAACCAATAAGAAACCAATAACCAATAAGAAACCAATAACCAATAAGAAACCAATAACCAATAAGAAACCAATAACCAATAAGAAACCAATAACCAATAAGAAACCTATAACCAATAAGAAACCTATAACCAATAAGAAACCTATAACCAATAAGAAACCTATAACCAATAAGAAACCTATAACCAATAAGAAACCTATAACCAATAAGAAACCTATAACTAACAAAAAATCTTTAAAGAAATCTATAACCAAGAAACATATAAAATCGATAAATAACAAAAAGACTTATAAAAAAAGAAATAATCTAACTAAATATAAATGGCCCACGCTTTTAAATCAGTTTCTGCCAAACCTACATTTGGAACAATAAATGATAATAGAATTATTTCACAAAGTGACTATCTACAAAATAAAAAAGCATCTCTACTTTATTCACAAATAACTAATTGTAATATAAATTGTTGCAACAAGTTAATCAAAACAAATAGTTATCAGACAAAAAACTTGTTCAACTTGGGGCGTACAAATATAGTAGATGCTCTAACTCCATTTGATAAGCAAGATTTAGTTTCAGGACAATATACATATATGGATTTATCAGGGGTATGTTGTGCGATTGATGGGCCACCATGTAGTAACTCATTTGTTTTCGATTGTAGCCAATGTGATGTTCCTTGTCCAATTAATGTGGCAAGCGCTACGCAACCATTCTATTTTACAAACACAATTGACCCACGTGGTGAACTTTTTGGCAATACACAATGCGGTGAATTAAGGTATACACATTATTCAACTTTTATTAAAGGAAATTTCTAACCAACTATCACTAATAATACAGCAATTAAACAAAATCCTTGAATCAGTTTGGTATATATATTATTTCTTGTAATGACTTTTTCTTCATCTTCATTGTCTTCTTCTTGTTCATCCATTTGAAATTGTAACTCTAATTCACTTAGTTTGCTACTAATTGATTGTCTTGAACGAATACTATTTGTATTTGGTCGTTTTTTTGTATTATTGGAATGATTATGTAATATTCGTGTTACATTTTCTTTGTAAATTTGTATTTTATTTTTGTAGAATAGAAATTTATTATTGGCTATTGGTTTATTATTTGTATTATTTATTATTGGTTTATTATTTGTATTATTTATTATTGGTTTAGTTGATAATATAATTTTGTTAGTTAGTTGTTGGGTTTCTAAATCAATAAACCATCCCCATGTTTCACTGAAGATCGATACATTCGATGTTATGTTATCACAATATTGTTTGAATGACATTCCACCTTTGAAAAGGTCCAAAGGGACTGACGTTGCAGAGCCAAACTTTTTGAAAAAGATGGAATAGTAATATATTCTTTGTTGCATCTACTTATTACTTATTACTTATTAATTCTATTCAATTTTTTATTAACAGAGGTTTATCCCTGTAATTAAATGGGGCTAGGGTAGTTACCTCAGTAATTTTAGGGCTTTGTTTGCAATTCTTGAATACTTTCTTGTCCCCCGAATGCTCTTATATTCCATTGCTCTCTTATATGCTGCGCGGACTCCCTTTTTATTTACTTTACAAGTATTTTTTGTGCAAATTGGGAATGTTTTGTTGGGACCAAGAAAGCATTTTTTTCCACACTTTTTCAACATAAGTGTTCTTTGGTGATAACTTGGTTTCGATTTGGACCAACCTGTTTTTCTTTTACTTTTCATTTATAATATATAAAGATTATTTTATTGTTGGTATTAGGTATTAGTTTTTTTCTATTGTTAGTTTAAATATGGAAGATAATATAGAAATAACTATCAAAGACATGGAAGAACTAATGAATACACAGAGAACACAGAGTCAGGATAAAGAACAGGAACACTTAGAAGTCAATGATTTGTTTATCAAATTAGAAGAAGGTACAAATATCTCTTCCATATCACAAGTTGAAAAAACACCTACTAATAAAAACTCGGTTACTCTAAAAGCATCAGACGCATTACAAAAATATATTGATCTAAGTGGCGACAAATACGAATACGATTCTGAAGACGAAAATCTCCTTAATTTAGTCGATAACATTAAAATGAAAAATATGGCTCCTTTCAAAAAATTAGATTTCAAAGATGTCGAATACAAAATGAATAAATATTATTCCGATATCAACCACTCCTATAGCAGTTCTCTCGATATTCTTGCCAGTTATTTAAAGGGTCACAAAATTATTTATATGGAAGCAAAGTTTTACTGCGAATCGCATCTGAATTTGTATATGATGCCAGCCATTTTGTTTTCTACATCGGCAACTGTATTGTCGTCCTTGATGAAGGACTATACATGGGGTCCCATATTTATTTCCGCACTCAATGGAATTATCGCCTTCTTATTAGCAATCGTGAATTACTTAAAGTTGGATGCCGCATCGGAAGCTCATAAGATTTCATCGCATCAATATGACAAATTGCAAAGCACAATTGAGTTCACATCGGGTTCTGTCCTATTATTTAGATACACTAATATGCGAAAACAAGAATATGAGTTGGAGCAATTACAAGAACGTTATGAAAAAGAAAAGGCGAAAGAAACCAGATTAGTGAATAAATATACAGACAATCCTGCAGAATTAGATAATTATTTTGAGAAGTTGGATACAATTGGAGCCAGCATTCGAGAACAAACAAAAACGATCGAGAATTCAAAATCCGAGTTGGAAAAAGAGATGAAACAAAAATTGGATGATGTGGAGAAAAAGATTTCTGAAATTAAAGAGACAAATCAATTCATTATTCCGCGAACAATTCGTATGCGTTATCCTGTTATTTATAGCACAAATATTTTCTCTGTGATTAAACGCATTGATGATCAGAGAAAAAAGATTATTACGGACTTGACAACGGTAAAGAATGAAATCAGATATTTTACGCATTTGAAATACACATATGAGAATGAAAAGGCATGCGACGATGAGAGCAAGCATAAGGTAACATTGATTGCTAAAATTGTTATTAAGTTATTTAAGAAAAAGAGGAGACTTATTAAGGAGATTATTTTGCTTAAATCCGCATTTTCTATTATTGACCAGATGTTTCATAAAGAGATTCGAGATGGTGAAGTAAAACGACGTAATATAATTCATAATTTATTATTCGGCGAGAAGCAAAGTAAGAAAACTCCGGAAGAAATGAATGAGTTTATTAAGAATTTGATGGATCCGTTTAATAACTCGATTGCGACAACGATGGATCGTGATTTTGATTCATATTATGATGATTATATTGCGTTATATGACATTCATCGAGACGATATTACACAAACGGATGATGATGAAATTTTGAATCGCGATTTCAAGTTTCACAAATATTTAAATCCAAATAAGTTATTCAGAAGTAAGTCTGGTTTATAAAAAATGTTAGTATAATGTATAAAAGTATGAGCGGTTTATCTGAATACCAACAACAATATTTAGCCTATCGTAAAGTAAAAGTGGAAGAAGTTCAACGAAAATATCAATTAGACCTTAAATTATATGAACAACAGATGTATAACAATGCTAAAATATTTGAAGATTATGTGCGTTTCCAATTTGGACAAAGTAATGGTAAACAATTAAAACGTCGTTTTCATCAAAATCAACAAGATTTAAGTAATATTTATGATTGGATGCGTACAAACTCGACTAGGAAATAATACAAGAAAAGAGATAATTATTAAATTTAAATATTAGATATAATAAATTATTCAAATTATAATTATGTACATGTATATATAGAAATGTGTAATGGTGGTTGTGAATGTGGTTGTGCTGGAAGTTGTAATAGTGTAATTTGTTCTTCTACTGGTGGTTGTTGTGGTATGTGTAATACTTGTCCTCCTCCTCCACCACCTACATGTGGTTGTGGGGAAATAATATTATCTGGCGAAACTTGTATTAATGGAAACTATTATTTAGTTGATACATCTAATAATGTATATTATCAATTTAATTTTGGCTATGTATTGGCTACTCCTATGCAAGAAGGTAATTGGACTAGTATTAATGAAGAAATATCCAACTTAATCGCATTTTATTACAAATTAATACCTATGAATTTAAATGGGTCTTCAAATCAAGTGCCTACTTATATGTATTTAACACAAACAATGCCTGGTGGTATTAGTCCTGCTTATCCTGCATATTGTTTTGCTCAGAATTGCTTTATGTGGCCTAATTTTATAACTGCTGGACCTGATGAAATGTTTAGTACATATAATTTATTAAATTGTTCTTCCTATTATCCATCTAATTTTTATCCTAGTGGTTCAACGCCATACTAATTCTACCTTTGAAAAGGTAGACCAAACTTTTTGGAAATTATATTTTAGTATCACATAATTTATTTGATACTAAAATTGTTAATTAATTAATTAATTGCATCACTCGGGAATCGAACCCGAGTCAATAGATTGGAAGTCTACCATTCTACCACTGAACTAGTGATGCTTACAGGGGACAGCCCCTGTACAACCCCATAAAATCCTTCCTTTAAATATTTGATCATTATTTAAAAGAAAGTGTTTTCTGATGTAGTAAATATTTTATTTTTCCGAACTGCCGGAATCGAACCAGCGACCTCTTGATAACTTAATTACTGCTACAGTCAAGCGCTCTACCAATTGAACTAAGTTCGGATTACTTTATACTTACTACACAATATATATTATTCTATTGTCTTTAAGTTAGTTTATTGGAAATATATTAAAAATTGTAAAAAAAGATTTATTAATTACAAATAAATTACAAATAAAATATAAGTCTAATGGGTGTCTTCATTTTCCATCTCTCCATTTTCTTCCACTTCTCTCAGAAGTTCTAGCAATTCTTTGTCAGTAAAAGACGCAATCTTTTCTTCTCTAAGTGCCAATTTTGAATGCAAGAAGATACGTATACTGTTTCTTCGATTTTCGGTCATATCTATAGGGACTTGTTCTTTGTCTTGGAGTTGTTCTTGGTCTTTGTCTTGGAGTTGTTCTTGTTCTTTTTTTTGGGCTCTTTCTCTTTCAATATGTTTATCAATCATATTTGACATTTCTTGAAAGAACATAATTAGCATAACTGATGTTCCAATTGAACATAACATTGTAATTATTTGTATAACAGATTGTCCTACAAATAATTTCCCCCATAAATAACTCATTGCGTTCATAAATAATAACACAAAAGTTCCAAGTGATGTTACTAAGACTAAACAGAAGAGGCCAAATAGCATAATAAGTAGTTTCCCGAGCAAGTGATTGAATACTTGAGTGTGAAGCATCGTGGTTGGGATTACGTTATTGTTGAGGTCGATAAAATGATTCATTTCAATATTATTTTGCATTATGTATTATAATATGTATTACGTTGTTGTTATAGGTTACCGATTGGGTTAAAATGGAATCAATTTTTTTAGGATTTTTTAAGTTGAATAAATGTTGTGTGTCCTGTGCGACTCTGCACTCTCATATTGGCTACATACTGTATCTTTTTTTATCAAATAGAATCAACCAAGTTGTTACATGTGTGTAACGCACATATATCTATGGGACATTATTGATGGCTACTCATTTCCGGAAATGAGTGACAAAATGGGGAAATGAGTGACAAAAAAAGGTTCATTAATTAAAGGCATTACAATTAAAATTCAAATGAAAGAAATTACAAATTAAAGGAAAGGTTCTGAGTTTTACATTGAGTCAAAATATCTATAAGAAACGAACTTACCTTCTCAGAGTAATAGTGGTCTTCGTAATAGGCATAACAATATCGATTACATTATCAACGTGAATCGACTTCCAAACACGATATCCTTCATATGGCGTAAATTCTAATTCTTTGTTCTTCTCCAGCATTTCAGCATTTGTAGTATAAATATTTCTAAAAGCAAACCATTCTCCCCAAACTTTATCAAACATAATATAATTATATTTTTTTGTTTGTTCTTCTTTAAACTCCCAGCATTGCGTATATGTGCCATCATACATTTTAGTAAAATGCTTATTACATTTCTTTTCAATAAACTTGGTCAAATTCGTGCTATCTACCTTTTTATCATTGTGCTTGTATGGCTTATTAATGTGAATCCCTGATGCGGGCGTGTCATAATCAGTTGATTCCAAAACGTATGACTTAATTAATTTGGGAATGTCACCATAATTAAGAATTGTCTTCACATCCTTTTTGTTAGTACGTCTTCTCTTTTTATTCTTGTAAGAATTCATAATTTCTTTATTCAGCTTGTTGCTTCTTGATCTAGTAACAGGTCCCCTAGGTTCGTCTTCGTCTTCTTCTTCTTGGTCGCTAGTATCCACAAATAATGAGTAATCCTTATCATCAGCCTTTGCACACAAATGTTCGTCCATTTCAAAATCGGAACTGGAGTCATTGTCTGTTTCGGATGATACATCCGAAATATCCGATACATCATCCGATACAAATGATTTAATGGGTTTGTCGCCAAATTTTTCGTATTTATTTTTAGAGGCAATATAGTCCAGATAGGAGTTGGTATTATTTTTAGCACAATGAACAATGTCTTGGTGTTCTTGGGTTCTCATCAAAAGGGCATTGAAGTTGGTTTTAATAACCGAAATGACTTCATGAATATGTTGTTGAGTCACACATAAAATAGATTTGATTGTCGGGTCATGTTGTGACAATATTTCTGTGTGGTAATTAATATCAAGATCCATACGAAGGGAAACGTAATATATAACAAGAACAAATTTGGCATAAGTATTAATAAGCCAATCCTTATTTAATAATAAGAATGAGAATATCAAATCGAGTGAAGTAATATGGTTTATGATACTATTTTTTTTGTTTTCAACTTCGGAATCAGGAATGGAACGTCTAATATCACGTAGTTGTTCACTGTGATTAAGAAGATAGTGTACGTAGGAGCTAATAGAGGACATTATTGATAGATAGTTGTTGAATTGTTTCTTATTATACTCTGTTGTTACAATAAATGATATGGGATAAAAGTATTTCAAGTTTTTTTTACCTTTTAAAAGGTGGAGCCAAACGATATTACTGTGTATACTGTCGAATTAAATAAACATAGCTCTTAGCGTGTTATACGTGAAAAAAGAGATATAATAAGCCCTTTTAAATACATTGTGTTACACTAGTGTAACAATTCAGATTGCTACTCATTTCCGGAAATGAGTGATAATACTTATTCTTCAATGACAAATTCAATTTCTTCTTTTGTGTCTTGTTTTTCTTGTTTGGTTTTTTTGTTAGATTGGGTATCTTCTTTTTCCTCAATATCTTTTTTATTAAGTATCGAGTTCGCAAGTTCACGCTTCTTATCCTGTGTATGTCTCACATAAATATCAATCGTAATCTCTTTCTCTTCTTCTTTTTCCGCATCTTGAAACGCCTTCATCTCTAACTTGAATACATCGACTTCATTTTTCTGTCCAATCCGATGACAACGCGCAATCGCCTGGTCTTCAATTGATGGATTCCAATGTGGACTAACAAAATATACTTCCGAGAAATGCTTTTGAAGATTCAAACCTTCATTACCCGACTGAATTTGAATCACAAGTGCGTCCGCTTGATCACCAATATTCTTCAAATTGTCTCCACCTGAATTCCTCCCATCATATTTCACGACCTTTTTCATACCAATTCCTTGTAATCTCGATACAATTGTGTCAATTTCCTCACGAAACTGACAAAAGATAATCTTGCCTCGTCCATTGTCTTTACGTGTTTCAATTAGCTTAATAAGTGTCTCTAATTTGCTATCATAATTGTCGACATCAGCATAATGACCTTGATCGAAAAGTGCTTTCGCTTTCTTATCATTTTTAATCATTCTTGGCAATACACAGATTTGACGTGCTTTTTGAAATGCGACAATCGCATGGGTATTATTGTATAACCTGGCAAATTCCCCCGATTTATTTAATGAAACACGTGTCTGATTTGGAATAAAACTATGAATCTCTTCGGCCAACCTCTTTTCATCATCGCTTTTCCACTTAGTTGAAATCTGATGTTTATTAACTGCGGGTAACACGATACCGACCTCCTGTTTACTACGACGAATCATAAATGACTCCAAAAGCTCTGGCATCTCATCTTCTTTCAAATAAATTTCACTTGGAATTCTAAGCATATCTAACAAATTATATAAATCGCGAATCTTATTCTGAATAGGCGTCCCTGTAACAAACCATCTCGCACGTGCTTTTAAGGCAAAACATTGTCTGTATTTGGCGGTCTTGTTATTGCGTAAATGATGTGATTCATCAAATATAACGCGGTTCCACGAAATAGTATTAATTAGCGAGTTGGTTTGCTTCAATGAATTATAAGTTGTAATCACAATAGGACGCTTATTGAATTCATCTTGACTAATTGCGTTACGTTTCGCACCGTGATACACAAGTGCTCTATGACCGGATGCCCTGTAAATCTCCTGTTCCCATTGGTTAATAAGAATGGGTGGCACGATAATGAGTGTGTGTTCTAAGTAATTTACAAACATAAGCCCGATCATCATAATTGTCTTGCCTAATCCCATCTCATCCGCAATAATACCGCCTCTCACATTGTGAAGTGGAGCGCGACAGATTTCATTTCTGAGACACCATTCGACACCATCGTATTGATGTTGCTTAAAGTCAAATTGAGCGTGATTTAATAAGAAGCGAAAACGTTCCATACGTGTATAAACGTCAGATTCATAATCTAATTCTTCTTTAAATTCGTTGTTAGTTGTAACCATTTTTTAAATGATGGATAAAAGTTGATGTTGTTTGTTGTTAGTTGATATGTGTATATATGGAGTTAATGTAATCAATTTTTAGCAGGGACACCCTGCTCGACCCGCTATATAATATGTGTAAAAAACAAATTTAATAAATATTTAATACATTTTACAATTTGAAAAGCAAGACAAACTAACAAATATAGTTTTTAAATGTGAGTATATAAAATATGTGTGTATAAATATGATTAAGTTGATTATTCTTCTTGAAGAACTTGGGTTGCGCTCATGATGGCGCCTTTAAATTTTCCAAAAACCTTGTAATAGGTTTCGCGGTAATCCGGCTTGAAGCTTTGATAGAGTATCGCTTTCACTAACTCCTCTGGCGTAATTGTCTTGTTAGTTACGCGTCTCATAATGTTTTTCAAGATTCTTGTATTTATTTCGGCTTCTTTTTCATTCCGCTCTCGTTCTTCCGCATCCACGTCTTGTTCTTCTTCGGGCTCTTCTCCTTCTATGCGTTGGGTAAACATTCTGAATGATCCAAGAATGTAAGGCACCTCTCTTACGAATTCATCTTTGCGTTGGATGGCAACAAATCGCTCGAATTCGGTTTCTTCGATTTCGCCTTCTTCAAATTCCATCGTGTCTTCATTTCCAAGTGTAGTGAATTGTCTTCGAAGCCCTTCGTTTGCATTCACCATGTCGGTGATCTCTCTCCATCCTCTTTGTATGTCGGTTTCGAAGTCTTGTTCCTCTTCGTCATCCTCTTCTACCATTTCGCTACGGCAACAAGGGCAACTAAATCCGTTCATCGAGCTGTTCATCATTAGGCACTTGCAATGAAACTTGTGTCCGCATTCAGTGACAACGATATTCACGTTGGCTTGAATCGGCTCATAACAGATGGGGCATTCGCAGTCCTCTGTCATTTTTAGCGTTAGCGTTAGCAATTACTTAAGAATTTTGATATATGTTTGTTGTTACAACTAATTATTCATAAGAAAAGTATTTCAATTATTTCTACCATTTCCATTTAGTGTTACACTGGTGTAACAAACAGACGAAAAAAACAAGTTTAAATTATACGTTTACAAAATCAAATATATATATTTTTATTTTTTTAAATTATGTTACTTTTGGTTATCTTAGAGTTCAATATATTCTTCTTGTTCTTCTTCTTCTTCTTGTGTGTCTTCGTCTTCTTGCGTGTCTTCGTCTTCTTGCGTGTCTTCGTCTTCTTCTTCTTCCTTAGGAATTAGCTTCTTGTTAGTTTCATCATAAGTTCCAATTTCCTTTTTGGTCTCAATATCGTACACAGTCTTGGTACTCTTGTTCAAGTAATAGGGCTTGTCATCTATGGTGATCTTGGCTACACTCATCGGGGTCGCTTTCTTAATCGAGGGACTTTCGGGCGACTTTTTGGCCTTTTCTTCTGCCTTCTTTACCTTTTCGGCTTCCTTTTTGGCTTCGCGTTCTGCCTTCTTAGTAGCCAATTCGTCGGCGCGTTTGGCCGCGCGTTCGGCCTTTTCAATCTCCTCCTTTTCTTCGCGCTCCTTTTTCTTGGCAAGACGTTCTGCATCTGCCTTTGCCTTCTTTTCAGCACGAATCGACTTCTCTAATGCTTCCTTGTCTTCGCGTTCCTTTTTCTTGGCTTCCTTTTCTTCGTCAGATACTTTCTTACCTCTGGGCTTTTTCTCCTTTACCTCCTTCGTCTCAGCAGGTGCTTCTTCCTTCTTCGTGCGCTTAGCCATAGGCTTCTTTACAACATTGGTTGCTTCAAGACCAAGAAACTGAACGGCTTCATCTGCGGGAAAGTTATACTTCTCAGCAAGAGCCTTCACAGCGTTGATGGTGTAGTTGCGTGTAGCACTTTCGGCGGTCTTAATCCACAACTCAGTGAGAGAGATAGTGTTAGCGAAAGAAGAGGAGGAGGACATTTTGTTAAAACTTTTGAGAACTTTGATATACGATTATTGTTACGGATTGTTTGTTGGGGAAAAAGTATTTCAATTATTTTCAGAAAACCTAGGTTTTCCGAACCTTTCCTCTTTATATTTATTTTTAGGAAGAATTCTTGAAATCTATGTTTCATTAAAAAATACACACAAAAGACAAGTGTCTCGGTATTTAATTAATTTATTATTTAATTAAAGGAAGAGTTCTTTAGGTTTCCTGATTTGTTAGTTTGTTATAAAATCAAAAGTGAAATTATTAAGATATATTATAAAGTGTTTTATTTAGGTACATAAAGTGTTGGTTTAGCTTCGATTCCAATTGCTTCAAGTCCAGCAATTCTTAAAGAGATTATTTCTTGTTCTTCTTGATTTGTTAGCCGATAATTTCTTAAAAGATAATTAGCACGATTATTAATAGGATTACACATGTAGTTTTTGGCCATTTGTTCATCGCATGTTTTAGGAGGGATTGTATCTTGTGAAAGTCCATGTTTTTTAAGGCATCTAGTTCTGATAGCGTGGAGATAGTATGATAATGGTTTAGCACATTTACAATGAGAACAAAACAATTCTGTTTTTCCAGTAATACGAATAAAGTTACGAATTAATTCATAACTATCCATTTTACTAACTTCTTGCGGTGTGTAACCTGAAGCATCGTCATCTTCAACAATAAATTCAAGTTCTTCTTTGATTTGTTTTTTACTTTTGTGTTTAAGTTTAGGGGCTTGATCTTCGCATTCATTAATTATATGTGAATGTTCATCAGTATTATTAATAGTTTCTGGTGTTGGAGGTTCGGATCTTACTCTACGTCCAAGCTTAGGAGCGGTTTGTTGAATAACAATGTTGTTATATCTATTAGGAACTCGAATAGCAGTTTCAAGAAGCGTATTCATTGTTTCAGAATCTTCAACGACAAAAGTGATTAATGGACTTGCCATGTTAGACGAATTAATAAAGATTGTTTAAAAAGCAGGTTAATGTACAGTATTGTTATTGGTATCACTGTGAGAAAAAAGTATTTCAATTTTCTGCCGACCCTTGGTCGTTCATCCGAACATCCGAACATAGGACATCCGGTCATCCGAACGCCTCTCATTTCCGGAAATGAGTGACACCTAAGTAGAAAAGACTTAGAGAAAAAAGGGGGCGTACGGGGGCACCCCCCGTAAAAAATACACACATAAGACAAAGTTGTCTCGGGTATTTTTAATTATGTTAGTTACAAGCTACAATTTACAAATATTTATTGGTCTTCGTCACTGTCATAGGCTTCCGACTGGACTTCTTCATCTTCTTCGACGGGCAGGGGGATCAACTTCTTGGCTTCCTTGTCGTAGGTTCCGACTTCTTCCTTGGTCTTGGGGTCGTAGAGCACTAGGGTCTCTTGGTTCAGGAAATACATAACTCCTTCAATCTCGATCTTCTTCACGCCAACCTTTTTCTTGGGGGCTTCTTCCACAGGGGCAACTTCTTTGACAATTTCTTGGGCTTGGGCCTTGGGAACGACCGGGGAAATCACAGGGGTGGCCTTCTTCTGCATCTTCTTGGACTCCTTTTCGGCCTTGGACATCGCCTCCTTCTCAGCCTTCTCGGCCTCCTTCTTGGCTTTTTCCTCAGCTTTCTTGGCCTCCTTTTCCATCTTCTCGGCCTCCTTCTTGGCTTCACGCTCAGCCTTTTTGGTGGCCAATTCCGCCTTGCGCTTTTCGGCACGCTCGGCCTTCTCGATGGCTTCCTTGGCATCGCGCTCAGCCTTCTTCTCAGCACGCTCAGCCTCCAACGTGGCCTTCTTCTCGGCCTTTTCCTCTTCCGTCAACTTTCCGCCCTTCTTGGGGGCAGGGGCACTTTCCGCACCCATATCCGCACCACTTTCGGCAGTGAGGGTAGTGAACAGATCGTCCGTGCTGGCAACGGCAACACCGCTCGCCTTCTTGGGGCGACCAGAATTTTTCTTCTTTTCGGGCTCTTCAAAGAACGCAGGGTTCAACTCACCGTCATACAGCTTGGTGAATTCCGTCACTACTTGCTCCTTGGTGTACCCATACTTCTTCATAATTTTCGTGTAGGCGACTGGGCTACGGCCCTTGCCGTCAGTGTACTCGTACATGGGGGACGCAACACGCTCCTCCATGGTTCCACAGTCGGGTTTGCCACTCGCATTTTTGTCGGCTTGGGCCTGACAACTTTTGCAAAATGTACCGTTTTCGAGCTGGGACTTCATGCACTGCGTGTAGAGACCGTGGTTGTACGAAACACCTTGGCACTTCGAGGGGTCACAATAACCAGTAAAGGGCAAACGCACTTTCTCTTCCTTGGTCTTCTTTTCCTTGGGCTCCTTGGGCTCCTTGGGGGACTTGGAGGACTTGGAGGACTTGGAGCGCTTCGCCATCGCCTTGCGGTTCACGGCTACACTTTCCAGTCCCAAAAACGCAACGGCTTCATCATTGGAGAAACCATATTTTTCGGCAAGGGCTTGGGTCACGCGGGCACCAAAATCCTTGGTGGTATTTTCGAGCGTTTTCATCCAGAGTTCGGTCACGGAAATGACGGGCTTGAAGGCCACGACTTCTTCGGTTTCAAAGGCAATGATTTCGACGGACATTTTGACTGAGTTGAGAGTTGGGTTTGAGTTTTGAGTATTGAATACTAATTGATTAAGGCTATTGTTACAGACTGACCAATGAGAAAAAAGTATTTCAATTTTTTTCCTATACACTCAAAAAGGGAGGAACTAAGAATTCCACCTTTGGGAAAGGTGGAGCCAAATACTCTAAGGGGGAAATTGATCGATTATTGAACTTGATTTCAATTTTTTGCGTGTAGAGGGGAAATCAAAGGAACTAACAATTCTACCTTTTAGAAAGGTGGAGCCAAAGGAAATGACTGATAAATGAGGGGTTTAAAGTGTTCCTCTAAACTAGGTTCAATTTTTTGCCTTTTATATAGAGAATAACTAACAACTAAGAATCCCTTTTTAACTCATTTTTAGTTGCGTGTAAATCCCCCTTTAAACAAGAAAAATTGAACCTTCAGTGAACCAAGGTTCCCCCGACCCCCTCCTTTACTAGTCATTTCCTTTGGCTCTAAAGGTGGAATTCTTAGTTTCTGTTTTTTTGTGTGTATATTTAAAAAAATTGAATTAGAATTATTTCAGTAGGCTTTCTGTAACAATAACCGTATATCAATTCTTAAGCAATAACTATGTCCTATCAAACCTACTCTGAAGAAGACAGCGAGCACCGTCGCCACATCGAGAGTCGCCCTCTCCCCATGATCCCAGGAAACCCCATTTACGAGTCAGTATTTGCGCCTACCCTCACCGTGCGTGAGGACTACGAAGTCGAAGTTCGTTACCCTTACCAGTCAGTATTCCCGCCTACCATCACAGTGCGTGACAGAAGTGAGTACTCTGACGAAGACGAAGAAGACGTCCCTTACCACTCAGTATTCCCGCCCACCCTCACCGTGCGGGACAGAAGTGAGTACGAAGAATACGATCAAGACGAAGAAGAAGACCTTGAAGACCTTGAAGACTTTTACCTGGACGACCAAGAGAGACAAGAAGTCCACATAAATATACTCGACATGCGTTTGAGTAGAGAAAGAGAGCAAGAGGCACTTGACGCCATTCCCCACTTGGTCTATGACCCGGAGTATGTGAGTGGCTTCAACGAGACCTTCAAGACTGGCGCCCGTAGAGTCTTTGAACAGGCTATGGCAAAAATCCACACGTGGGCTAAGTATGGTGATCCTATGTACTAACTCAGAAAACCAATGGTTTTCCGAACCTTTCCTTTCAACCTTTTGTATAAACTTTCCTTTGTAACTTAACTAACAAATTTTAAAAATACCCGAGACACTTGTCTTGTGCGTATTTTTTCCTCAGTGTCTCATTTCCGGAAATGAGTGGCAATCGGATGACCGGATGGAGGGATGGCAGGGACAGCCCATGTAAAAAGTTGAAATACTTTTTTACTCTTAGCATTCTCACAACAATAACCGTATATAGAACTCTTATCAAAATGCCAGTCATTACTCGCTCTCAGTCTAAGGCTAATGCTAATGAAGCATCTGAGAAGACAACTACTCCTAACAAGAAGACAACTACTCCTAACAAGAAGACAACTACTCCTAACAAGAAGACAACTACTCCTATCAAGAAGACTATCGCTCTTATTGGCTCACAAAAATTCGCTACTTTGGACATTATAAATACTCAGGATCCTTTAAACTATTTAGAAAATCAATACCTCGATTATATCATGCAAATGATTAACCAGCAGTATTTCAGCAAAATCACTAACAAAGATTTGGAAAAACTATCTATTCATTCACTTAAATTTGTATATACATTTCTTTGGAAGGTCATTGATTCCAATGACCATTGGTATCTTGCGCCAAAAGGAAAAACACCATGGAACGCTCTTGAATTAATCACAAATCAACTGAGGAAACTAAAAGAACCATTCTTTTAAGAGTGACAACCACTTCACCACGAATACTTTAAATAAATAAATTTTAAATACCGAGTCACTTGGCTTATGCGTATTTTTTTCCTTGTTGATACACGAGTGTAACATATATAACATAGGAAAGGTTCGGAAAACCTAGGTTTTCTGATAAAATTGAAATACTTTTCTTTTGTTATTGATTTCGTAACAATAACCGTATATACAACTATCATTCACAAAATCGCACAAATGTTTACTATTCTCAGAGCCACAAATGATTATGAAACTGACACTCATATTACAAGTGAGTATATGTCTTTGTCAAATAATGGAATTGAATATGATGTTTATTTTAAGATGTTGTTTAGATATAAAAATAATTGCTTTGTGCTTGATGAGATATATAATATTACTGCTCAAAAACGCTTTCATAGTGATCGGTATGAAAATGTTATTGATACTATTGAGTATAATCAGATTGTTACTTTTGTCACACAACATTTCTTCCACCTTTGAAAAGGTGGAGCCAAACAAACCAAATATAATCATTTCACTTGTAACTCAGAAAACCTAGATTTAACAAAGTAACCTTTCCTTTAAATAAATAATAAATTTTAAATACCTGAAGTCACTTGGCTTTATGTGTATTTTTTTCTTTGTTGTTACACGAGTGTAACATATAGAGGAAAGGGTGGTCGGATACACCTGTGTAACATATATGACATATAAATTGTTCGGTTCACTGAAAAAGTTGAATTGATTTCTTTTGTTATTGTTTTCGTAACAATTACTGCGCATCAAACTTTTAAACTCTTACTCTCGCAAAATGGCTCAAATCACTTTTCAAGTTATTACTAACAAGGACGACACATTATCCCATTTACTCAAGACATTCAAGACATTCTTCGAACCATTTGATACTATTAATGCTCAACAACTCATTGATGATAGCATATTATCTGGATACATTCTATCTAACCATATTGCTATTGATGTTATACTTAAGCAAGTTAAAGAGTATAAGTATTTTAATGTTTCTATTAGACGTCTTGCTCCTCTTCAGAACTTTAATTATGAATACTATTCCACTCCAACGCTTGCTGGTGTGTCTCCTCGAGTTCCTGACTCCGAAGAAGATCCTGAAACTAAATTATTTAATGATTGTCTTTATTTGTGGACTGAATATCTTTATCATTATTTTAACACTTTAACCAAACAATATGAAGCTACTAATTGGTATCAATTGCATCCTGTTACCAATGACAATTACGACAGTTATTACTATGATGGATTCGAATTCGAAGACCAAGATATTCAAGATGATAATGATTTGCATAATTATGATGATCCGGAACATGATGAAGAGTCGCGACAATATAGAAAAGAGATGGATGACGAAGAAAAACGGTATCAAGACTGGATTTACTCTGCTTCGGGGCCTGAAGGGCCTGATAATGACGAATATTATTATTAATTTCCAAGTCAAACAATTCAAACTTTATTTCCTTTATAACTTATAAAAATATTTTGTAACTAACTAACTAACTAAATTTATATACGTGGAGACACTTGTTTCTACGTATTTTTTCTCTTAGATTGGTTGTTACACTTGTGTAACATAATGGGAGGACAACCTGTAAAAAATTAAATACTTTTACAAATTGTTTATCGTAACAACTATCATATAAATCTTTTACACCTTTGGACATTTAAAACATTGATTTTCTAAACCCTTTTTCAGTAAAAAATAATATATATTATAATAAATTTAAATACCTTTAAGTTCAAATTTATAATATATATTCAACTTATATTTATTCGGGGCGTAAACGCTCGGGCACGAGACACATCCTTGGAATGGGGTTTCCCCGTTAAACATTGAATTCAGGAATACTGTAATTTTCATCAACCTTTATATACTTAGCAATCACCTTCGGATTATTCATATTCTTCATAATGTCTTCTGGTTGATAGACATTCATATTCTTGTCTATATAATAAATAATTCCTTTGATTTCCTGTGCCCATACTTCGACTTTTTCCATTTGTGGTTTTGATTGCTGTTCTTCATCTGTTTCACATATTCCATGAGGCGTTCCCTTTTGATGCGTTCCACAATATTCACATTCATCCTTTCTTCGTCTCGTACATTGCTCTCCGCTTGCTCTCTTTGCACAACATCTATCCGACAAAATAACCGAGTTTTTCACACGCTTTCTCTTCATAAAATCTTCTTTGGTCAATACAAGTCTCTCATAATCGAAAATATATTGAACAAGTAGAGTCATATTGTGGTCTTTTACTAATCCAAGTTCAAGAGCCTTTTCTTTGATTCCGTCTTTAAATTCGGTAATCCAATTATCTATTTTTTTATTGATACGTTTCTCCATTTCTTTAAATATGCTAGTGTATAATATAATATATTGAATTGTTTTTATTTCAATTTTATTTATTATATTAGAAACCAATTTAAAGCCAGGAAACCAAGGTTTCCCGAACCCTTCCTTTTTTAAATAAAATTTTTGATTATTTGGCTCCGCAACTCCAGTCCCTTTGGACCTTTTAAAAGGTGGAAAAGTAGTTTCTAGGTAACACAAAATAGGTTAGCAATAAAAAGAAATAAAACGCTATATATGAACCATATACATTTACCCCAATTCCATAAAATTCTAAAATCTTCATAATGCCATAAACTAACAACAAAAATAAACCAAATATTGTTACAAATGAATGCCAATTCATATACAATGTATTAAGAAATTAATATATCAAAGAAATATATAATTGTTATTTTCCTTTGTAATAATTCCGTGATAAGATAAGGGATAAAAATCTTCATATTTATACACCTTTATATCAGCGATGTTACTTATATAGTCAGTTTCCTTATAAAATACAGCATATCTAATTAATCCATATTTGTTATTGGTTTGTATTTTGTTATTGGTTTGTATTTGGTCTAAAATACATTTATTTACAGATGTATAAAAATGATATTCCTCATTTATCGGTGCTTGTCCAAACAGTAACTTAAATTGCGACTTTTCAACTTTATCTATCGTATAACATGGTTCTGGAGTATTATAATAAGTTGTGCGTGTTTTATCCTTATAAAGTAAACATAAATCATTATTTAATGCAAATGCGTCTATTGTTTGCGCACTAATACTTTTTGTATCACAAACAAATCTAGTAAACGTAATAATTTCAGATACAAGAACAAACCATATATTATCATCCGATGATACATGCAAATAATTAATATCAATCGATGTAATATTTACAATAGCTATACATTTATTTTCCTTATTTAAAAATCCGTCTAATACGACATTATGCTTTTCACAATTTAAATCTGGTTTAAAAATATGTAATAACTCATATATTTTATTAACAATGAGGTTGTCTATATTATCTGTAATTGTATTATGAATATCAATTGATGGTAATCCCAAAACATCAAAATAATTTTTTTCTAAAAGAATTTGTAAAAAAGGAGTGCTTGTTTCTGTTGTCACATTGTAACAAATAATCGGTATCGTTGTTGTTTCTTTACATGCCTTCGGATTTGCGTCTAAATTAGAAATATAATGATATTCCATAGAAATGTATATTATTATACTTGGTTTATGTTTAAATTGTTTTCATATTCAATAAGTAACTAGTTTATCAATGATTGTTTTCTTTGCTACATTGCTAATTATCTTTTCGTAATTAGATTTGCATTCTTCCTCAGAACCACCTGACATTGAGTTTGATACAATTTTGAGATACAAGTCGTTTTTACGTGAATCTGATTGATTGCAATCTGGATACAACTTTTGCCATTCACGAATATTACACATATTTTTATATGCGACTGCTTTAATTGCTCTTAATAAAAGCGTTTTCTCTTCGGCTTCTTTATTCCAAACATTATTCTCCTTGATATAAAGTATTTCGCGTTTGCCATCTGTGCAATGAACTGGTTTGTCATTTTTATTTACTTTGTCTAGCCGAGTTGTGACAATGCTTGATATACCTTTAACGTAGCCTTCTCTAGCGGTGTTTTCAAGCTCTTCTAAGGTTGGGACGATTGTATCGACAAATTCGCTTAAATTCATAGCATTTTTACAAGTCTCATTTAAATACATTTGTAAGTTAAATGTTTTATTATGCGAATTGATTGTGTTTGTTAGATTGTTATTATTTGTTGAATGAACATTATTAGTATTATTGGTATTGTTGTTAGTTGATGTGCACGGTATAGTTGTTGATTTTTCTTTAAGAAGGTCAAATATTGACTTTTGAAATTCTTGATTGGAATTAA
>Ga0181555_1001660_pt1 | contig 19463 bp, 14 predicted proteins | sample 011ome_15_FD_145601 | JGI IMG/M metagenome (GOLD analysis project Ga0181555, IMG submission 145601) | Coastal salt marsh microbial communities from the Groves Creek Marsh, Skidaway Island, Georgia - 011504AT metaG (spades assembly) | ecosystem: Environmental > Aquatic > Marine > Intertidal zone...
AGCACCACCACTACGGTTTTTGGTTGGAATGAAGTACCTGGAAGTGCTGGAAAACTCAACCTCACTGGCCTTGGTTTTGGAGAATACCGCGCCACCGTACAAGACGCCAATACTTCCGGCTGCAACACTGTGGTAAAAACTTTTACCATTGCTAAGTCTTCCTTGAGCATCTCAGAAAATATCTTAACTCCACCAAGTTGTGAAAATCCAGAGGCCACTTACAGTTTTAAACTCAATACCACTAGCGCTATTAAGTTCTACTTAAACGGTGTGCAAATCACGCCTTCTTCTGCAGTTTCTAGCACTTTTAGTTTGAGCAATAGCACCGGTAAATACACCCTGTCTAAACTCATAGAAGGCAGTTATACCCTTAGAATTGTAGCACAAGTAACTACAGGAACTACGACCACTGAAGGTTGCGAGTTGTTCACGAATTTCACTGTGGCCAACTACCAACCTATTGCCTATGGTGGGGAGACTAATGTAACGCTAAACCTTTGTGACAACGAAGCTACTTTCCCCAATACGGAACTGGTGAGTGGTGGCGTACCCTTTGAAGATGAAAATGGCGACCCTTTCTATATTTACCAATGGAATGGTCCTAATAATTTAGTGACCCAGGGGTCTGAGCCTATCTCAGTAAGTGAAGGTACTTATGAACTTCGTATTATAGACGCAGAAAACTGTATTACAGACCCTATTACGTTTAATTTTTCTAATAATGTAGCTCCAGTTGCCGTAACAGAAACCATTACCCCATTGGGTTGTGGCGTAGGCAACACCAATGGTGCTATTAACATTAGTGTTTCTGGAGGTAAGGCCCCTTACCAAATTGTATGGGAACGCGAAATTCCAGGCACAGAAGAAAACCCCGCCCCAACTTATGAGCTCATAGGAACCAACCTTTTGGCTGTGAATAATCTGGCCGCAGGCCGATACCGCCTGAGCATTACCTCTTCCTTTGTGAGCTGCGACAATACAGACGCCATTACCTTTACCAAGTTCTATGAACTGGCCGCTGTAGAAACCCTCCAACTCTTAGACGGGCCATTCTTAAGCAAGTCACTTTGTGTGGGCGAACCAGGCACCCTACAAGTCAAAGTCTTTGACCGGGATTCGGATACCTTTAGCTTCTATTATGACGGCACCTTAGTGAGCAGTACTTCTGTGGGTAATGACACTTACGAGCTTACCATAGACAATCCGGTAGACGAGGCCATTTTAAATATTCTCAACGAATCTGGCTGTGGGATCTCTGTGCCTATTATCACTGGCGTAGGAGAGCCAGAATTTTCATACACCTCTAGATCTTTAGAGCAAACAGGTCTCATTAGCGCCAATGAAGACGTGACCTTTACCAACACTTCCATTGAGCTTTACACCAAAATGCGTTGGGACTTTGGAGATGGTTCTGACCTCTTAGAAATCACCGCAGAAAACGAGGCTACCACAGATATTGTCCATCGTTACAAAACCCCTGGTACCTTTACCGTGGCCTTGCGTTTCTACAATGCGCTTGGGTGCTATAAAGAAATTACCCAAGACATTAGGGTAGGGAAGGGCTATCTGGTTATTTTCCCTTCTGCCTTTACACCTAACGAAGACGGTATAAATGACCTTTTCCAGGCCAAATACACTGGAATTACCGCCTTTACCCTAGAAATTTTTGACATGTGGGGGAACCTACTCTACACTAGCACGGTAGACAGCCTTCCTACAGACACCCTTTGGGGCTGGAATGGCGAATACCCTTCTGGCAAACCCTACAGTTTTAAAACTTTTAGGTATAGCTTTACGGCCATTACCCATGACAATCAAGAAATTAAAACCACTGGGGAGGCTACCTTACTGAGATAATGTTATTTAGAAAAAATACATACCTGCTACTTTTCCTTTTGGCCACCGCTTTAAGCGCTCGCCTCCAAGCACAAGACCGCTTTATTCACAACCTGAGCAGCCTGCCTCATTTTGTCAACGCGAGTTATTTTGGGTTTAAAGATTCCGCTAAAATTGGGGTGGTCAGTGAATTTGTGAGTGCCCAGGCTGCCAATGTCTCTCAACACCAATACGCCTACGCCACCACCTTCTTTGAAGATTACGACTTTCAATTGGGCCTGGAGTACATGAACACTAAGCTAGACAACTCAGGTTATAACCATTCCAATGCCCGGTTGAGTTATATATACAAGCTCCAACTAGAGAACAATTGGTATTTTTACCCTGGGGTTACGGCTGGCTTTAGCAGCTATAACTTTGACTATGCCAACCTTATTTTCTCAGACCAAATAGACATTCTCTCAGGACAGGTAAACACCCAAACTTCAGATCCTATTGTAGCCACAGACAATATGGGTTATATAGACTTTGGAGCCTCTTTCATGGCCCACAACGACTACAATACTTCTATGGGGCTTTCTATACGCCATTTAAACCAGCCTAAAATATCTTCTGAACTTTCAGAGCGTGTCATTAACCTAAACATGCTTATAAGTGCTCAATTTGGCTATGAAATAAACTTAAATCGTTACCAACAAGGCCGCCTACCCAATTACTCTTATCTATACCTGTTTCAAAACTTTAGCAAGCAGGGGCCTAACACCCGCTTAGACCTGTACCAAGAACTCACCATGGCCAATTTGGTACTGGGCATAAACGAACATGTCTCTGGCCTAAACGGCGCCAACTTATTCCAAGTAGGCTTTTCTGCCGGCATGAAACTAGACGCCCTAGATATAGGCTTCAATTACAGCATTCCAATGGGCAATAGCCAGTTCGCTACCCCCAACGCCTTTGAAATCTTCGTAAACTTTGACCTCTCTCCTTATAGGGTCAGAAACCGAAAAGATTTTAGTAGGTTTTACTAGCCTTTATAGCCAATAGCCCCTCCATAAAATTATTGGCGTAAACAGTAACAATCAGTTGTTTAGTACTATTAATTCATAAAAAAATTTTATCAAGATAAATAAAATTGTACATTTGAGTAATAATAGGGTGTTACGCTTTATTTAGAAATTTTATACAGCGAAACTACTGTTTCTTTAGCCGATGGTTTATTGCCACTCGTCCACAGTTATGGTGTATTTCGTCGAAAAAGTGAAAACAGCCAGCGGTTAGTTTCACACTTTTGCACGGTATAGATGTTTCCAAATAGCATCGTACACGCATTTATTAAACGACTATGAATCAAAAACGTATTACTAATCAGATTTTAAATCAAAAGAATTTCACTTTAAATTCAACACTTAATTACTTATTTAACATTTCAAACATGAAAAAACTATTTTCTTACTTATTAATTTCGTCCATGGTGGTTTTGTCATCATGTACAAACTATGATGATCAATTCGATGATCTTAACTCACAGATTAATTCTTTGAAGTCTCAAATTGAAGGGTTCTCTTCTTTGTCTTCAGGTTTAACTGCATTACAGGGAACTGTAGCATCTTTACAGACTGCTATCGCTAATATTCCTGTAACTCCTGCAACTGACGTTTCTGGTTTAGAGGCGAATCAAGCTGCATTGCAAACTGGATTAGCTAGTTTAGCTGATGCTGTTGCTGCTTTACAAACTAAATTAGAAGGAGCTGCTACAGCTGCTGAAGTTGCTGCTTTGCAAACTGCTTTAGCTGCTGCACAATCAGATTTAACTGATTTATTAGCATCTAACAACATTTATACTCCTGCTAGTGGGACATTAACAATTGGCACTCAAGCGCAATTAACATTTGCTACAGCTCTTGGAGATAAGATTGCTATAATTAATGGTGATATTGATATTGATCAAAGCGCTTCAATGGATGCTGCTGAATTAGGCGCTTTAATGGCTAAAATTACTTCTGTAACTGGAGATGTTGATTTCACTGCCACTGCTACTGGAATTACTCAGGTTGACGGATTTACTTCTTTGACAGGTGCTGCTGATATTACATTGGAAGTTGCTGGTCCTATTTCATTGCCAGCCTTAGAAACTGCTGCTACACTAACAGTTGTAGATAACACTAAAACAACATCTTTTTCAGCTCCAAAATTAGCTACAGTTACTAAATTTAACAATGGAACTACTGATCATAATTTAACTTTGGCTAAAGCTACTTCTGTTGATTTGTCTTCATTAGTAAGATATGCTAGTGATTTAACAATTTCTCAAAAATCAGGATTAGTAAACTTAGATGCATTAGCTAACGTGCCTGAGTCTGGAACTACTGAAATCACGAGTGCTTTAACTTTAAGCGGAGCTACATCTTTTGCATTGTCTGCTAGAACTGCAGGTGCCATTACAGCAAATGACGTTACTGCTGCAATCTCTTTGCCTGTTTGGAAAGGAACATCAGCATCTTCTTTTGATAAAGCTTCTGAAGTGGTTCTTCCTGCAATCACAGGAGCAGTTGCTATAAATTTAAGTACTATGGCTCCTAAAGCTTCTAAGTTTCATTATATTGGTACAGGTAAAGCTACTTCATCTACTGTAACTGTTTACCCAACATTTACAACTGGAGCTGCAAATACAAACTTAGAGACTCTAATAATTGATGGTACTTCTACTTCTGTAAATATCAGTGATGCTTCAGACTTAACTTCTTTAACTTTTACTGGTGCTGCTAACACAGTAACTTTGGATGATTTAGATTCAATGTCAGAAATAACTTTAGGTTACACTTCTAAAATTGGTTCTTATAGCTCTGGTTCTTTGACTGTAACAAACAATGATGAATTAGAAACTTTAACAGCTGCTTCTTTAGACGATATTTCTGGTTTTGTAGTAACTGGTAATACTAGTTTATCTAAATTAGATTTTGCTGCTTTAAATAGCATTGGAACTTCTGCTACTGGAACAGCAATTACTGCTACTAATCTTCAGATAAATAATAATGACTTATCTGCTTCAAATATTCAGATTGCATCTGAAACAGGTGCTGTTACTCTTGTTACTGGATCTATTACAACTGATTCTGGATTAACTGCATTGAAGACTTATTTAAATGCAATGGCAGCTAAAGACACTGACACTCATGTTGAGTTCGATAACGTTACTGCTATTACTTTAGCTGACGGTACTACACCAGCTAGTTATACTGGTGCTGCTGATAGCAAAGGTGAGGGCATTGTATGGACTGGAGAAGATGATGATGTTGATTTAATCAAGAAAACTCCATCTTCAACAACTACAGCAGCGGTTTCTGCTAGATTACAAAAAGCGACTGGATCATTATCTACTACTTATGCTGCAGCCGGTGACGGTATCGCTATAACAGTTAATGGTGTTACAAAAACAGCTGCTTTAACTGCTGGATTTACTAACGGTATATCAGGTTATGATGTATCTGATCCTTCAACTTATATGACTGCATTGCAAAATGAATTAAACAGTCAGTTTGATGAAGCGTCTATGCCATTCAATGTTACAATTGCTAATGACTTTGAAAAATCCTTTACTTATGACCTTGATGTTTTTGCAGGAGGTGTTTCTTCACCAACTACACTTTTATCAGGAACTAACGGTTATATAGATTTTGATTTTAATGGTGTTCATGCAACTGCTCAGGTAACAGCTATGGCTTCTAGAGCAACTTCTAACGTAGTTGAAGCTATCAGAAGTGCAATTCAAGGTAGTGCTTCTACGCGTACTTTTAATGTTGAAAGAACTGGTAACACATTAGTTGCTACTCCTCTATTAACAGGAACTGCTATTACAGATGTATTCTATGATGGTAATGCTCCAGCATTAAATTTTGACGGATATAGCGCAACGTTATCTCTAACCAGAGCTTTAACTGCTTCTCACACTATAAACGTTAAATCAGTTGTTGCGTCTACGGGATGGAGAATAACTGTTGAAAATGAAAGTGTTACAATTAAAGCTTCTGAGTTAGAAGCTGATGGTACACCATTTGGTGGTAACTTATCTGGTACTTCAAGATTAGTTCAATCTCAAATTGGAACAACAGGTATTTCTAATACTGCTGTTTTAGTTGCTTGGGCTGATGTAAGAGCTGGTTCTGATGCTGTTGTTGCTGCAGCTGATACAGTTTCATTTACTTCTTGGTTATAGTATTTATTTATACTACATAAATAAAAAGGCCCCTTTTTGGGGCCTTTTTTTATTCAATATCTATCGAATATTCAGGACACTTTTCATTGAAATAATTATATGGATTTTCAAATGGTATTACTTTATCCTTAGGATTATTTATTTTATAGTCATCTAAACATTTTTGCATTGTTTGTTGATCATAAAATTTTAATAAATTTTCAAATTCTTTATTATCTTTATTAATTATAAGGTCCATATTAAATTTACAAGCACAATTGTCAATTTCTGGCTTTTCTTTACAACTCCAAATGGTTACTAATATTATTAAACTTATTTTTTTCATACGTGGTTTTGTTTTAAATCATTTAATTATTTTTTTCGTCTTTTTATTTCTTTTTATTCCTTTTATTCCTCGTTTTGAGAGTATCGATATTATTGGGCCGCAATGGTTCATTTTTACGTTATTATCTTTTTTGTTTTTACTCTTTTTTGGTATTCAATCCCTTAAAGACAATGTTTATTTTTCTTTTTTATATAAAGATAAGGCTTTACGGCTTTTTATTGTTTTTCTTTTTTTCTCGATAATTTCACTTTTCAATGCCACTAATATTTCTCTTTCTATTGTTGAACTTAGTCGTTTTTTTTCTGTTTTTATAAGTATATATTTTTTTATTTTTTTCCTACATAAACAAGGTCAATATCTAATTAATATCGTTTTAATTCTTATTTCTACTCATTTATTTTTAGAGTTAATATTTTGCTATTTTCCTTTACTCACCGAATTTTTGAATACAGGGTCTTTTAATGCTACTGTCTCACAGAAGGATTTTGCTGGCATAGCTGGCAACAAAAATATTGCAGCATCTTCAATAGCTATTAAGATTCCAGTTGTCATATATTTATTGATTACAAACAATAATCTCATAAAGAAGTTGTTATTTTCTTTTCTATTGTTTTTTGCTTTCATTACCCTTCTTTTTTTAAATACAAGATCTGTTTTTGTTTCAACCTCATTTGTTTTATTGTTAGTTTCTTTGTTCTTTATATTTAATTTTAGAAAGCATTATTTGTCCTTTTTGATAGTTTGTATAGCTTTAACCGCTGCTTTTTATCTAAATATTTCTTCTAGAATTTCAAGTTCTCAAAATAGTTTAGATAGAATTAAATCTATCGATGTTTCATACGATGGTAGTAGCGGTCGGTTTGAGCTTTGGTCTAATGCATTGGATTTCATCTCTAAAAACCCTTTTTTTGGATGTGGAATAGGTAATTGGAAGATTGAATCTTTACCTTATTGGAAAACTATGATGACCGGTTATATAGTACCGTATCATGCTCATAATGATTTTCTTGAACTAACAGCTGAAATTGGTGTTTTAGGGGGTTTAATTTATTTTTCATTTTTTCTTTTCATTGCTTATTACATTTTATATTTTTTTAAAACCTGGTTTAATAAAGATTCTTTATTATTTTTTATTGGACTGTCTATTTTAGTCTATACTATTGATGCTTTTTTTAATTTCCCTATGGAGAGACCACTGAACCAAGTTCCCTTTGTGATTTTTATTTCAATTGTAATTTATTATTATAATTTTAAGACATTATCACATGATTAAGCGCCTTGTACTTTTTATAACTATTATTTCCTCTCTTTTTTCAGTATATGTTTCATATAGCGTTTTTAAAAGTATGATAGACCAAACGGTTGTTGATATTGATATATCTAATAAATTGAACTCAATCGAGTATAAGAATATTGATGGTCTTTTTTCTTCATTTCCGAATGTAAGTGTAACAACTATTCCCCTTAATTCTTATAAGGCATTTTATTATTATAACTTTAAAAACTATGATAAGGCCCTAACTATTCTAGAAGAAAGCAGACTTCATAATCCATATATCTTTTTCGTTGAGTTTTTAAAAGCAAAAATATTTGAATCTCAAAATCAAATAGATTCTGCAATTACATATTCAAAGCAAGCTTTTTATGGTTGGCCCAAAAATATTGATCATTTTAGATTTTATACAGATTTACTTTCTCAAAAAGGAGATACCACTGAAATTCTTAATGCCTTCGGTTATATAGATAGTTTGTTTTATGATCGTAGTGAATATGGAAGTCATTTTATTAAGTCTTTAGCAAAAGCTAAACTCAGTTATATCGCTAAATATGAAGATAGGACCTCCGTAGATGTTTCTAAAATTTATGGCAAATGGACCAAAGTAATTGAATACCAAGATTCCACATTTGTCAAATATGATAAATTTAATCTGGAATTTAAAGGGGAGCACTATATTGCTGACGGTAACAAATACTTTTATACTATAGAGAAGGATAGTCTTTATATTATGCCAATTAAAAATCCAAGTTTTATTTTAACAAAGTACCACATATTGTATAGTAATGCATATGAAACATTATTGCTTTTTAATACAAATATAAAGACAGGTCAAAAGTCATTTTATTCCTTAAAAAAATTGAAAGAATAATTGTTTTTTATTTTTGTTTTAAGTACTTTTATTACTTGAATTTAAGTAATCAGATAATAAGTAAGTGCTAGGTGAATTGATAACCTCAAAAACAAGATTGCGCCTGTTGATCAAATTCTTTGTATCACAGGCCAATCGGGGTTATTTAAATGGTCTAGCTACAGAGATGGGGGAATCTACAAATGCCATCCGTAAAGAATTAAACCATCTGCACGACGCGGGTTACCTTCAAAAAGAAAAAGCCAACAATAAAATCCAATACAAAGCCAATACAAATCACCCAATGTTCTCTGTATTGCAAAAGGTAATACTTAAACATCTTGGTTTAGAAGACGCCGTAGAGGTCGTTTTAGAGCGAATGGGAGACGTTGAGCAGATCATTCTCATTGGAAATTACGCCAAAGGGATAGATAGTGGTAAAATAGAAATTATTATAGTAGGCCAGGATCTAAATACATCCTATGTGAGAAACCTAGAAGAAAAACTTGAAAAGCTCATTCAAAGAGAAGTTACATTCTTTCTATCTGCAAATCATAGGCTTAACACCGACGAACTTATTTTATTTAATAAAAATGAGTAAACAAAAAGCCATTATTGTATCAGGATACTTTAACCCTATTCATAAAGGGCATCTAGAGTATTTTAATAATGCCAAGGCTATGGCAGACAAGCTTTTTGTAATAGTTAATAATGACCATCAAAGAGCCCTCAAAGGAAGCAAAGAGTTTCAGGATGAAAATGAGCGCATGATCATTGTTTCTAATATTAAAGCAGTGAATAAGGCTATACTTTCCATTGATACCGATAGAACCGTATGTGCTACTATTAAAATGATTGCTGAGCAGTTTGGAGAAACGTTTGATTTAGGTTTTGCTAATGGAGGCGATCAAAACAATGACACTATTCCTGAGAGATCTGTTTGCGAAGAAATGAATGTGGTGCTAATCGATGGGCTTGGAGATAAAATACAGTCATCTAGCTGGCTGCTTAAGAAATTATAGATGATTAGTACACTTAAAAAACTAAATTTTCTTCTTACAAAAAGACAAAGAACAGCTCTTATGGTGCTCTCTTTGTTGCTATTCTTAGGAATGATACTTGAAATTTTTGGTTTAGGTGTCTTAATTCCAGGGATTTCAATATTATTAGATCCATTAGCTTTTGAAAAATATCCAATTTTGTTACAATTGACATTCTTTTTTGGCTTGGAAACCCAAAATCAATTTATTGTGTTTTCTCTTGCTATGATTTTATTAATCTACTTTGTAAAGACAATTTTTTTGGTCATTTTATCTTTCAAGCAAAATAATTTCCTTTCTAGACTTAGTGCTTATATATCAAACACTTTATTTGAATTATATATGTACCAGCCATATTCTTTTCATACAAGTGTTAACTCATCAATATTGATTAGAAATTTACAAACAGAGGTGTCCTATTTCTCTACCTTTTGTCAGGCTTTACTGAATCTTGTCATTGAGGGTGCTATGCTAATAGGGATAATTATAACACTCATTTTTATTGAACCAGTGGGAGCTATAAGTGTTGGTTTATTTTTTGGTTTGTCTTCATACATATTCTTCTTTTTTTCTAAAAAAAGAATGAAAAGATGGGGAGAGATGAGACAAGAATTGGATGGATACAATTCTAAATTAATTATTGAGGGATTAGGAGGTATTAAAAACATTAAAATTTTAGGAAAAGAATCTTTTTTCACATCAAGTTTTTTTAAGAATAACTCTTTAAAAGCAAATATTCTTGGTAAAAACAGTACGTTAAATCTATTGCCGAGATATTATTTAGAGTTTTTAAGTGTGTTTGGGTTGTTAATTTTTATAAGCGTGCTTTTATATTTAGAAAAGGACTTAGCAGGCTTAATTGCTACTTTAGGGGTTTTTGTAGCCGCGACGTTTAGAATGATGCCTTCGCTTAATAAATTAATAGCAGCCTCGCAGTCATTAAAATATTATAAAAGTTCTTTAGATGTTTTTTATAAAGAGCTTAACACGCTAAAACCTACAAGACATCAAAACCAAACCCCTATAGAATTTGATTTCACAAAGAAGATACATATAAATAGTATCTCATTTTCATACCATAACGAACAAGCAAAAATTTTAAATAATATTTCCTTGACAATTAAGCCCGGAGAAGTAATTGGTTTAATAGGACCTTCTGGTTCAGGCAAGACCACTCTAATAGATTTGTTTCTAGGTTTCTATTCTCCTTCATCAGGAGATATTAATATTGGGGCCCACTCTATTTATAATGACATCAATTCATGGCAGAAAAGAATTGGATATGTATCTCAAAACATTTTTTTATTAGATAGTTCTATAAAAAGTAATATTGCTTTGGGTCTCAAGGACACAGATATTGATTCTGAAAAGTTGAGAAGCGCTTTAAAACTAGCTCAATTAGAATCTTTTGTTAATAATCTACCAATGGGTGTAAACACGAGAGTGGGTGAAATGGGCGTTCAATTGTCCGGAGGGCAGCGCCAAAGAATAGGAATAGCAAGGGCGCTATATAACAACCCCCCTATAATTGTTTTAGACGAGGCAACTTCTGCTTTAGACACCAAAACAGAGTTAGGCGTTATGGACTCCATAAAGCAACTCAAGGGGATTAAAACAATTATTATTATAGCACACAGAGTTAGTACCTTAGGTATTTGTGATCAAATCTATTCGTTAGATCAAGGAGTAATAAAAGAAGAAATTCTAGAAGAAATTTTATAATTATGTTAGAAAATCAAACCATTTTAATAACAGGCGGTACAGGATCATTTGGTAAAACATTTGTCCCCATGACTCTTAAAAAATATAATCCTAAAAAAATAATTATTTTTTCTAGAGATGAGATGAAGCAATGGGATATGTCTATGCAATTTAAAGAAGATCCTAGGGTTAAATTTGTTATTGGAGATATTAGAGATAAAGAAAGACTTTCAAGAGCATTAGACGGGGTAGACTATGTAGTGCATGCGGCTGCTACTAAAATTGTCCCAACAGCAGAATACAACCCCTTTGAATGTGTAAAAACCAATATTAACGGGGCTATGAATTTAATAGACGCTTGTATAGATTCAGGGGTTAAAAGAGTTGTAGCACTTTCAACAGATAAAGCCAGTAATCCAATCAACTTATATGGCGCCACTAAATTGGCTTCGGATAAATTATTTGTTGCTGGAAATTCTAATGATAAAGAGCATAACACTACTTTTTCGGTTGTTAGATATGGAAACGTAATGGGATCTAGGGGTTCTGTGATTCCTTTTTTCATGTCTATTAGAGATAAAGGTGTTTTACCAATTACAGACCCAAGAATGACAAGATTTATGATTACTTTAGAAGAAGGTGTCAAATTAGTGTGGCATGCTTTTGAAGATATGCTTGGAGGTGAAATATACGTGAAGAAAATCCCATCAATGAATATTTTAGACATCGCAAAGGCTGTTTCTCCTACTGCAGAGTTTAAAACTATTGGTATTAGACCTGGAGAGAAGTTACATGAACAAATGATAGGCTTTGAAGACGCTCCTAATACATTCGAGTATGAAGAGCATTTTAAAATTCTTCCTTCTATTCATAATTGGTCAAAAGATCCACTTAGAATTAAAAATGGAAATCAAGTAGCACCTGACTTTATCTACTCCTCTGAGTCCAATAAGGAATGGATGACTTTGGAAGATTTAAATGCTTGGATAGAGGGAAATAAATCTAAAATTGGTATAATTTAGTATCTATGAGAATTCTTTTTACAGGAGGTTCAAGTTTATTAGCGCAAGCATGGATTAAAATTAATAATTCAAAAGATACTTTTGTGTTGGGACAACACAAGAGGGAAATTGTTTCAAATAAACATGAAGTAGTTCAACTAGCATATTCAAACCCCTCTATTTTAAAAGAGCAAATAAAGAGTTTAAATATAGATGTAATCATTAATTGTATAGGTTTAACGAACGTAGAATCTTGTGAGAAAAATTCTAAAGAAGCAAATTTTTTAAACATTCAATTACCATCTTTAATTTCCAGTATTGCTTCTGATTTAAATTTAAAATTTGTTCATATATCCACGGATCAACTTTATGAAGGAGACACCCCTTATTATAATGAAGAAGCACCTGTGGCTCCCTTAAATATTTATGCAAAAACTAAATATGAGGGAGAGAAACAAATTCTAAAGTCTAATTCAAAAGCATTAGTGGTTAGAACAAATTTTTTTGGATTTGGACCAAATTATAAACCTTCCTTTTCAGATTATATTCTTAATAATTTAAAAAAAGGTAAAATTTCAAATTTATTTGAAGATGTTTTTTTTACACCAATTTCAGTTAAAACATTAAGCCAACAGATAGGTTTATTGCTAGCTAATAATAAATCGGGTATATATAATATTTCCTCAAATGAACGAATTAGTAAATATCATTTTGGCTTAACAATAGCTAAATTTTCTGGTTATTCTTCTCAATTGATTCAACCAATTTCAATTGAATCTCTTCCTGAGTTAGTGCTTAGACCAAAAGACATGAGTTTGAGCAATCATAAATATACCGGTACTTTAAATATAAAATTACCTTCTATAGATATTCAAGTGGAAGAGATGCTGAATTCACAAGAAGAAATCAGTGAAAAAAGAATCATTCCTTATGGTAGGCAAAACGTTTCTGAAAAAGATATAAAAAGTGTACTAAATGTCTTAAAATCAGATTTTCTTACGCAAGGGCCAATTGTCCACCAGTTTGAAAAAAGAGTTTCTGAGTACTGCGGAGCAAAACATGCAGTTGCCTGTAACAGTGCCACTAGTGCGTTACATATTGCCTGTTTGTCTTTAGGGGTTGGGAAAGGAGATTTAGTTTGGACAAGCCCAATTTCTTTTGTCGCATCTTCTAATTGCGCACTATACTGCAATGCAGATGTAGATTTTGTAGACATTGATTCAGCTACATACAATATGTCTGTGGAAGCTTTAGAACAAAAGTTAGTTAATGCTAAACAAAACAATCGTTTGCCCAAAGTAGTTATTCCAGTTCACCTTGCAGGACAAAGCTGTGAAATGGAAGAGATTCATGATCTGAGTAAAAAGTATGGCTTTAAGATTATAGAAGACGCTTCTCATGCCATTGGCGGAACTTATAAAGGTAAACCAGTTGGGAATTGTGAATATAGTGATATAGCCGTTTTTAGTTTTCATCCTGTTAAGATAATAACGACATGTGAAGGTGGAATGTGTTTAACAAATGATCCTGTAATTGCTAACTTGCTAAATAGATATCATAGTCATGGAATTTCAAGACAAGCTTCAGAAATGACAAAAGCTCCAGATGGTCCTTGGTATTATGAACAATTAAATCTGGGATTAAATTATAGGATGAATGAAGTGCAAGCAGCTTTAGGTTTAAGCCAAATGGATCGTTTAGATGAATTTGTTGCCGAAAGAAGAGTATTGGCTCAGAATTATAATAAATTATTTGAAGAGTACAATGTTCAAATTCCTAATCAGCATAAAGACACAAATTCCTCTTGGCACCTTTACATTATTAGAATCAAGAAAAATAATAAACTAAACCACAAGCAGGTGTTTGAAAAACTTCGGTCAGCAGGTATTTTAGTTAACCTACATTATATTCCAATATACCGCCAGCCTTATTATCAAAAATTAGGATTTAACAAACAAGGGTTTGAAGAGTCAGAAAAGTATTATGAAGAAGCTATTAGTATTCCAATTTTTCCTGGTTTGACAAATGATGAACAAAGAAAAGTTATTTCACTTATTGATCAGCCAATAGGTTTTCAAAATTTATTTTAATGAGAAAAATAGCTATTATCCCTGCGCGAGGAGGAAGTAAACGTATTCCTAGAAAAAACATTAAAGTATTTTTCGGAAAACCTGTAATTGCTTATGCTATAGAATTAGCAAAGCAAAGTAATTTATTTGATTGCGTTATGGTTTCGACAGAGGACCAGGAGATAAAAGAAATAGCACAACATTATGGCGCAGAAGTTCCTTATTTAAGAAATAAAAAAAATGCTACAGACGGTGCCTCTACATTTGATGTATTAGAAGAGGTTATAAACTGGTATAAGGATCAAGGACAAGAATTTGATTATGGTTGCTGTATCTATCCTGTTACGCCATTATTAAAAGTAACATCCTTAAAGACTGGTTTTGAAAAATTAAAGAAAGGAAACTATGATTCAGTTATCCCTGTGGCGGCCTTTTCACACCCAATTCAAAGAGCTTTGTTTACAGATAAAGAAGGGATAGTTCAAATCAAGGATCAAGATTCATTTTATCAAAACACACAAGATCTTCCTACTTATTACCATGACACAGGTCAATTTTACTGGTTTAATTCAAATGTTTGTATGATAAAAAAAGAGTTATTGACCGATAATTCGACGAGTATTATACTCCCACATGATCAGTATCAAGATGTTGATAATAAAGAAGATTGGGAATTAATGCACCTCAAATATCAAAAACGATTATTATGAGAAAAAAAGTAGAAAATAATCCAGAGGCAACAACAATATATTGCTTTGATAAAGATATTGGCTTTTGGGGAGTTCCTAATTTAAAACAAGAAGTCTATTTTGGATATGATGATAATCTACCAATTTTAGTAGAACACAATTCTTATGGTTTAAGAGAAGCGCCTTTAGGAGACAAAATAGCCCCTTCAATTTTATGTTGTGGAGGATCACATACCTGGGGTGCTGGAATTAGTCAAGACAAACGTTACAGTGATTTATTAAAAGACAAACACGAGAACAATATTATAAACATGGGTCATTGTAGCCTTGGTTTAGATCAAATCGTGTTAGCAATAATGAAAAATGCTCAAAAGTTCAATGCTAAAATCATTGTCATTGAACAATATACATGGGCATTGCATAGAGTTATCACCAGGTCTGTTAATGGGTATATTAGGCCAAACTTTTCTTTTGATGAGCAAAATAACCTTGTATTAAATAAAATTCCTTCTTTCTATAAAAATAAGACCATAAGGAAAGTAATCGGGAACTATCATAACTTTAAAAAAGAGTTGAATGAGTTTCAATCTGGTATTGACTTAAAGAAGAGTTATGACTTAAAAACTGATCCTATTTTTCTAAGTTGGAAGACCAATTATTATGCTTCAATGTATGAGCTAATAGACGCCATTGTAGGTGTTCTTGTCTCTTTTTGTAAAAAGCATAAAATCAAACTTTTATTTAGCCTTAGTCCGCTAAAAAATCAACTTGACTTTAAGAGTAATTCTGCATTAATAGATTTTGATTTACCGCATAAAAAATTTCGTTCAATTTTAACTAAAAATGGCGCTAAATTCATTGATAATACTGCAGCTATGATCAAAGAACACAAGGAAAGTCCAGTTATTTTTCCAGACGGTCATTTGAATGAAAAAGGTCACGCTTTACTTTCTAAATATATTTCACAAGAGTTATTAAGATTAAAATGGATTTAATATGAAGAAGGGAATTCTATCTCAATTAATAGGCTTAGTAAAAAGCAAGCACAGTTTGAAAGAACGAATTTATTATATCTATTTAGGTGTAATCTATTTTATCCCGCTTTTAATCGAACAAACAAAACATAAAATTGAAAGTGATGATGAATTGTTAGGAGACGATATTTATCCCTTATTTTAAATTATGTTTGAAGAAAAAATAATTTTATTGCTTGGTGATTCAACAAGTACAACACTTGGTGTTGAAAGAGAAATACATCATATGCAGTTGGCTGATAGAAATATTTGGCCACCTAACACAAAAATTCTTAACTGTTCCATCCCTGGAATGACAGCTGCAGATGCAGCAACATACTATGCTATGGTTTCTAAGAAGTATGGTAAATCTATCATATCAGTTTTTATTTATTTAGGGAATTGCGATACAATAGCAATGGAATTCTCAAAAGGCAACTTTACAAAAACAAAGTACTTAAAACATAAATTAAGTGATCGATTATTTGGAGAAAAACCTAAAGCAAAATTGCGTAATCGTCTTTTATATAAAGAATGGAATAATCAAGTGGATTTAACCATAGAGAAACCCGAAGATCCAATTCATTTCAAAAATAATATCAAGTATATTACCCAATCGTGTAAACAAAAATCTATTCCTGTTATTTTAGTTAAAAGTCATGCAAATAAAAACTTTATTCCTGGTTTAGCAAAAGGAAATTTTTTGTTTTATAAATATTTAGGGTTAGATGATAGTTTTTCAGCTTCAATGGAACATAAGGATGAGCGTTTTAAAATCGCTTTATCATCACATGAAAAGAAAGATTTTGCCAAAGCTGCTATAAGTTATAAAAACATTTTAGAAAACCCTATTAAAGAAAAATTTAACGCTGAATATACTTTAGTTTTGTTAAATAATTATGCTGTTGCAAAAGCCGAACTAAATGAGTTTGAGGAGGCAAAGTTTTTATTAAATCTGTACATAGAAGAAAAAAGTTCAAGAAAGGAAATCGCTTATTACAACCTTGCTCAAATAGCAAAAAGAGAAAATAAAGTAGATGTTTATAGTGAACTACTCCAAAGGTCATTTGAAGCAGATCATTTTTTATATCGAGTAAGAAAGCCCTATCAGGACGCTTTGGAAGAAATTTCACTACAAAATAAAGCCATTCATTTTGTTAAATTAGAATCATTACTTTCAAGTGAGCATTATTTAGACCATTGTCATCCTTTACCCCATGGTCAAAAAATATTAGCAAATTGTTTTGAACAGAAATATAATTTAATTGGTTTAAAAGGGAAGCATAAAGCAACAATAGTTAATGACTTATATAATCCAGAACTTGCAAATGGAAATTTCTTATTATTTAAGGATTATTTTAAATCTATTTCCACACTATCAAAAGAGGAAATCAACAAACAATTTACAGCACTCTTTAAATTGAAGAATAAAAATGTTCACACATTAGAGAACGCTCAAATTAATTCTTCAATTGTAGATGCTTACAAATATTATTTTAAACACCCTCTTTTTGTAACAGAAGACGACATAAAGTCTATTGAAACATTTTATCCATCAGATATAGGAAGGTTTCCAGAGTTCATGTTCTTTCGCTATTTAATTCCATATATAAAGGAAATTGAAGAAAATGATCCAGTGCTTTTTAAGTCATTTAATAAAGAAACACAGTTGGTTAATACAAGTGAATCATTTCAACAATTGTTGGATCAACAAAAAATGTTTGGGATATCATTACCAATAACTGTAAAACCCTTTACAAAAGAAAAAACAGCAAGTATTTTAGAGAAAATAGAGATTATTTTAAGATCTCATTTAGAAGAAGGGAATCAAATTTATAACCGCACAAAAACAATCATTTTTTGGTATTTTAGAGAAACCCTTAGGTTTGGATCACATTCTCGTTATTCAATGCGTTATAATAGGGTCCTTACGGAATATATGTCTGAAGCTTTAATTCTTTGTCAATATTTTAACCGAAAAGAGAACTATGATCTAGATCAAAAGATTTTACAATTAAAAGAAGCTCTTTTAACAACAGTAAAAATCCATGAAGAATATTGTCGAAAATTTAATTTGCAAGAAGTAGATGCTAAATTAATGGTTGCATATGACACACAATTAAAACGAATAATTAATCAGTTGAATTAAATGTATATACTAGGAATTTCCGCTTTTTATCATGATAGTGCTGCTTGTCTATTAAAAAATGGAGAAATAATTGCAGCGGCTCAAGAAGAAAGATTTACAAGAAAAAAACATGATCAAGCTTTCCCATTAAATGCCATTAATTTCTGCCTTAAGGAAGCAGGAATTGAAATCGACAAAGTAGATCAAGTAACTTATTATGAAAAACCTAAAATTAAGTTTGAACGCATTATTAAAACATATCTTAGTGAAGTACCAAATGGTTTTGCTTCTTTTTTAAGAGCTATGCGGTTATGGATTTTTGATAAACTATGGATAAAACGCATTATAAGAAAAGAATTAATGTATAAAGGGGGGGTCTATTTTTGTGGGCATCACGAATCTCATGCAGCAAGTGCATTTTATCCTTCCCCTTACACTTCTTCTGCCATTCTAGTAATGGATGGTGTAGGAGAATGGGATACAACCTCTTTATGGCAAACAAAAGGCTCGAAACTCGAAAAGATTTCATCTATTCGATTTCCACACTCCTTAGGATTACTATATTCTGCTTTTACATATTATACTGGTTTTAGGGTTAATTCAGGAGAATATAAACTAATGGGTTTAGCACCTTATGGTAAGCCAATTTATAAAGATATTATTTATGACAAATTAGTGGACGTAAAAGAAGACGGGTCATTTAAGCTTGACATGAAGTATTTTAATTATACGACTGGTTTTACCATGACAAATAATCATTTTAATGCATTGTTTAATCGCCCCCCTAGAACACCAGAAACAGAAATCACACAACTTGATATGGATCTAGCCGCTTCTATACAAGTAGTTACCGAAGAAATTGTCTTAAAAATCGCTCAACATTTACATCAAAAAACTCATCATACTAATTTATGCTTAGCCGGTGGAGTAGCATTAAATTGTGTATCAAATGGGAAATTATTAATGAATGGACCATTTGAAAACATATGGATCCAACCCGCTGCAGGTGACGCAGGTGGCGCTCTGGGGAGTGCTTATCATTATTGGTATAAAAGCTCAGGAGAACAAAAAACCTTACCAACTGGGATGGATCATCAAAAAGGATCACTCTTGGGAACAAACTATTTAAATGAAGAAATAGAGCTTTATTTAGAAGAAAACGAAATTCCTTTTGAACAACTTGACAAAACAGCATTTAATGAAAAATTAGCCCGCCTTTTAGAAGAAGAAAATGTAATTGGCTGGTTTAATGGGAAAATGGAATTTGGCCCTAGGGCATTGGGATCAAGAAGTATTATTGGAGATTCAAGATCCGTCAAAAT
>Ga0181555_1001676_pt1 | contig 19346 bp, 15 predicted proteins | sample 011ome_15_FD_145601 | JGI IMG/M metagenome (GOLD analysis project Ga0181555, IMG submission 145601) | Coastal salt marsh microbial communities from the Groves Creek Marsh, Skidaway Island, Georgia - 011504AT metaG (spades assembly) | ecosystem: Environmental > Aquatic > Marine > Intertidal zone...
CAGCAGCGGATGTTCCGCTGTTGCTACGCGGCGCTGGCAAATCCACACGACAGATTCATGACTTTGGTGGCGTAGAACATCTCGACGCTGATCGTATGGTCGCGGTGGAAGTCATTGCCCCCTCAGGGAACTGGTCCGGTGTCCCTCCTCACAAGCACGACACCTATATCCCCGGTGTCGAATCGAACCTCGAAGAGGTCTACTACTTCGAACTAGCTCCTGACAGGGCCTATAACCCGGGAGGCGAGTCAGACCCGATCGCGTACTTTCGCACCTACAGCGGGGATGACCGCGAGATGGACGAGCTCTTCGAGATTCGAAGCGGCGACATCGTCTTGGTGCCCTATGGCTACCACGGCCCGGCCGCTCCGATGCCAGGGTATGACCTCTACTTCATGAACGTGATGGCGGGTCCTGACCCCGAGCGAGCCTGGAATGCTACCGATGACCCGAAGCACGCCTGGATTCGAGGAACTTGGGACTCCGAAGAGAAGGACCCACGTCTTCCCTACCAGGCCTAGCCTGAGGGGTATAGAGCCAGCGTGAGCTGGTGAGTACTGACGAGTCAGAGAGGATTCGATAATGCTGTTGCAGCGACTGGGCGACCGGCACCATCACGCATCTTTTCGGGAGACTCATCAGTGGTCGATCGACAACCCTGGGGATTTCTGGCTCGAAGCATGGAGTGATCTCGGCATCGTGGGAGATCCAGGCGCCACCGCCATGACCGGCGGCGGATTCAGTGACACCCAATGGTTTCCCGAGGCATCACTCAACGTGGTCAACACTTTGCTCGCTGGGGACCCCGATGATGAAGTGTTAGTAGCTCTCACGGAGGATGGACCCCGGCGCTCCTTCACGCGGGAACAACTTCGAGATGAAGTCGCTGCGTGTGCGGCGGCATTGCAGGCATCGGGGGTGAGGGCAGGCGACCGAGTGGCAGCCTGGATGCCCCACGTTCCCGACACCGTGATTTATGCACTCGGCGCCCTCTCCATCGGGGCGGTGGTCAGCACCGCGTCCACCGATTTTGGGCCCACTGCTCTGATTGACCGTTTTGGCCAGATCGAGCCCGCAGTGTTGTTGGCTCCAGCCCACTCCACCTATGCCGGCAAGGTGGCAGATCACGAAGGAGCTCTCGACGAGATTCTTCGCGAGCTTCACAGCGTGACCACTCTGGTGGTCTCAGGAGGTGGCGAGGGACGACTGAGCTTTGAGGACTGGCTTGCTCCCCACCGGGGAGCTCCACTGACCCCTGTTGATCTGCCCTTTGATCACCCCGGCTTCATCTTGTTCTCCAGCGGAACGACGGGAAAACCTAAATGCATCGTGCATAGAGCTGCCGGTGTCTTGTTGAAGGTTCTCAGTGAGCAGGCGTACCACCTCGATGTTCGCCCGGGAGATCGCATGCTCTATGCCACGACCTGCGGCTGGATGATGTGGAACTGGCTCGTGATGGGCCTTGGCAGCGGTGCCACGATCGTGCTGGTCGATGGCAGCCCCGGCTTCCCCGAACTGGGCCGTTTATGGTCCATCGCCGCTGAGGAGCGGCTGAGCTTCCTCGGTGTTTCCGCAGCGTTGATTGACACATGGCGAAAAGCTGAGCTGGAACCGACTGACTTCGGCTCGCTCGAGTCGTTGCGCACGATTGCCTCCACTGGGTCACCGCTGGGCCCTGAAGGCTATGACTGGGTGGCGAAGAGCATCTCCCCCGACATCGTCGTGGCCTCCATTGCCGGTGGAACAGACCTCTGCGGCTGTTTGGTCTTGGGAGTCGCCACCGAAGCGGTCCGCCGAGGAGAAATTGGTGGTCCAGCGCTCGGCCTGGATGTGACCGTGGTGGACTCCGAGGGTCATCCCGTGGCACCCGGTGTGGAGGGTGAACTAGTCTGCAGGACCCCCTTCCCCTCCACACCTGTGCAGTTTTGGGGAGACGCCGATGGCGCCCGCATGAGAAGTGCCTACTTTGATCGGTTTGAGGGAATCTGGGCGCACGGTGATTTCGCGAAGACCACCACGGAGGGCGGGTTTGTGATCTTGGGTCGCCTCGATGCGACGCTGAACGCCAAAGGGGTGCGGATTGGAACCGCCGAGATTTACCGGGTGGTCCAGTCAATTCCTGGAATTCAGGACTCTCTCGCAGTAGCGCAGCCCCACGATGGTGATAGCCGGATCGTGCTGTTTGTCGTGACCACCGAAGAACTAGATGAGGCTCTCGAGACCCGCATTCGCCAGGAGCTTCGCTCCCAAGCGAGCCCCCGCCACGTTCCCTCCCTGATTGTCAGAGCACCAGCAGTTCCCAGAACCCGCAGCGGGAAGATGACGGAACTCGCCGTCGCAGACATCGTCGCGGCTCGAGCAGAGCGGGACACGTCGTCGCTTGCGAACCCCGAAAGCCTGGAGTGGTTTAGGCAGTGGGCGAAGAGTTCACAGGACCAGTAGTTCCTCGCACCACCAGCCGCGAGGACACCTGATCGTGGTGAGCTGGGCGGGCGGGCTTCTCGAGTCGTTCCAGAAGCCTCGTGGCAGCCAATCGCCCAAGCTCCGCCAGTGGCTGCGCAACGGTCGTCAAGTTCACGCTGCGAAGCCCTGCCAGGCGGATACCGTCATAGCCGATCACGGAGATGTCACCGGGAACATCAAAGCCTGCCTCTTCGACAGCAGCAATAGCTCCCATCGCCCCGATGTCGTTGGCAACGAATAGTGCTGTCGGGGAGAGCTCGAGGGCTTCCTGGGCTGCCCGATATCCGGCGGTGTCGGTCAAACCACCCGAGACTATCTGGGCGTGATCAGACAGGCCATGGGCAGCCATCGCTTCGAGATAACCCTGGGCTCTGGAGTGGGATACGGGGTTATCTCCACCGCTGAGACAGACAATGCGTCGGTGACCAAGGCTCACCAAATGGTCGACCGCAATGCGACCGCCCTCCACATCGTCGTTACAGACCATATCCATCCGGGGAATAGCAATGTCGTCCCTCGTGACAGTGACGGTGGGGATTTCACCGGCGACCTCGCGGAGCATCTCCTCCGTGAGGCGATGGGAGATGAGAATCAGTCCCTCGATCTGGAACTGTTGGAGGGTGTCAATCTCCGCTCGCTCGAGCGCGGGGTCATCTCCCCCGCTCACCAACATGGTGGTGAACCCGTGCTGTCTCACTTCTGTTTGGACACCATCGAGGATCTCCGCGAAGACCGGGTTGTGAAGATCGAGCACGAGGACACCGAGGGTGCGGCTCTTTTTGGCAGCCAAACTCCGTGCCGCGGCGTTGGGTCGGTACCCCAACTCCTGAGCAGCGCGTTCAATCCGGACGCGACTGGTGTCACTGACTTTGGGTGAGCCCGACAGGGCGAGAGAGACCAACGATTTGGACACCCCGGCCCGGGATGCCACATCAAGAATCGTGGGTCTGGAGGCAGACATCTATTCGGTGATGTCGGCAACCATGATGGCTCGAGACTCTTCGATGGACTTCTCACACGCAATTGCGGCGCGGAGGCTCTCCAGCGCAGAATCAGGCGGTGTAGGGTTCTCCGTTTCCCCCGCGGCCAAAGACACAAAGGACGCAGTCTCGTTGCGGAACGCCTCGCGGAAGCGATCCACAAAGCCTGTGTAGGGGTTCTCGTTCAATGCCAGGTCTCCCTCCATTGCGTGGAGAGGTGTCCTGGAATTCAGGCCCGCGGACAGCGAGTCCTTCGACCCAAAAGCTTCCATCCGCACATCGTGCCCTACCGGGTTATGCCTGGCTCCCGTGATGACAACCTGAACCCCACTCACTGTGACCAGAGAGATGGTCGCCACATCAGCGTCGTCAAACTCGGCATAATCCTGATGCTCACGCACCCGCTTCGTGGCAAAAACGCTCTCGATTTCACTGCCGGTCATCCATCGCACCAGGTCAAAGTCGTGGACGTGGAGGTCCCGAAATATCCCCCCGCTTCCCGGAATGAAGTCTTTATGGCTGACGGTGTGATCCCGAGACTCCATCGTCATGGAGTAGAAAGTTCCGATACCTCCCGCGTGAATGATGTCGTGCATCGCTCGGATAGAGGTGTCGAAGCGACGTTGGAATCCGATTTGCAGGGCAGAACCGCTGCTTTCTGCCAACGCAATCGCGGAGGCGGTGTCCTGCAGGGTGAGAGCAACGGGTTTCTCACACAACACGGGGATCCCCTGAGGAAGCACACCATTCAGAATGTGGTGGTGCCCGCTCGTTCCCACAGCTACCACGACAGCGTCCGCGACAGCGTCCGTTGCTTGTTCCCACCGCAACGCTGTTGCGCCCCATGTGGATGCCAGCTCTTGGGCTCGGAATTCATTTCGATTGGCAATAAGCACCTCGCTCACACGGGGGTCTGCCACCAGGTCTTCCACCCGGATCGCGCCCATGCGACCGGCTCCGACGACAAGTACTCTCATTGTTTTTCCTCTCCCACAAGCACGGCAATGTGTTGCGGTGGTTCTCCTAGTCTGCCATAATAATTGGAACGTTCCAACGAAGGGGTACCAGTGTCGGACTTTCTTTCCCGTGTTGCCTCTGCGCCCATTTCATGGGGCATTTGCGAAGTACCCGGTTGGGGCGCCATGCTCCCCACTCCTCGTGTCCTGGGTGAGATGGCGGGGCTGGGTTTCACGGCCACCGAGCTCGGCGCGCCGGGCTTCCTTCCCACCTCCCCCGAGGGAGTGAAAGACGAGCTGGCTGGTTTTGGCATGACCTTGCTCGGGGGCTTTACCCCTGTCGTTCTTCACGACAAAGCGCAGCGAGAAGCAACCATTGAGAGCGCCACAGCGACCGCAAAGCTGTTCCAAGACGCTGGTGCCACCAAGTTCATCTCCTCTGTAGTTCAGGACATGGACTGGTCGATTCCTCGGGCGTTGAGTGCGGACGAGCAGGCTCACATGGCAGAAATGTTTGGCATCATCGACGACATCTGTGCCGAGCATGGACTTGAGCAGGTTCTGCACCCCCACGTGCAGACGATGGTGGAGACCAAAGACGACATCTCACGAGTCCTCGACTCGTGTGATGTGCACTTCTGTCTCGATACCGGCCACATGGCTTTTGGTGGTCAAGATCCTGTCCAGTTCGCCAAAGACGCCATGGATCGCGTTGGGCACGTTCACTTGAAAGACATCAGGCTCGACATGGTCGAGCCTGTCCTGCGACGCGAGGTCTCCTTGATGGCTGCCACTCAGGCAGGCATCTTCACCCCTCTGGGGCAAGGGGACGTCGACATCATGGGTGTGGTTCAAACACTGGAGCGCGCCGGGTACGACGGCTGGTACGTCATCGAACAGGACACCGCTATTACTGAGGGTCTCCCCGCTGAGGGCGAAGGCCCGCTCAACGAGGTGACGACGTCCTTGCAGTACTTGGTTGAGAAAGTTGCTCCTACCTTGGACTCTGCGAGCTAATGTCCACCGATGTTGTCAGCGTAGGTCGCATCAGTGTTGACCTCTACGCGCAGGAGCCTCACGCGGGTTTTGCGGAGCAGCAAAGTTTTCGTAAGTCTGTGGGTGGAAGCCCCACCAATGTTGCGGTAGCGGCGGCGAGGCTGGGCCATGACGTCACGCTCGTCACCAAAGTCGGCGAGGACGACTTTGGTGACTACATCCGCGGGCGCCTTGAGGGCTGGGGCGTCGACACCACCTACATCAGGAGTGCGCCCGGGGCCCAAACCCCGCTGGCGTTTGCCGCTCTCACTCCTCCCGAAACCCCGACGGTGATCTTCTACCGCGGAGCAGCAGCTCCCGATACCCAGCTTGTGCCCTCCGATGTTCCAGAAGAGCTGATTGCTGGGGCAAAGATTCTGTGGATTAGCCAAGGTTCCCTAGCCCAAGGCAGCACAGCAGAGACCTGCCTCACCTGGATGGGTCTTCGCTCGAAGGATCACCACACGATCCTTGATCTGGACTACCGTCCCTCCCTCTGGGCAAGCGTCGACGACGCTCGATCAATGGCGAAGCGCGCCATCGCACTCTCCACCGTCGTGGTTGGCAATTCTGAGGAGTGCGAGGTGGCACTAGGGGTTAGCGATCCGGATGCTGCCGCTGATGCATTGCTGAGCGCTGGAGTGAAGCTTGCAATTATCAAGCTCGGCGCCGGTGGAGCTCTTCTGGCGAGCGAGACCGAGCGAGTTCGGGTGGCGCCCACCCCCATCGAGGTTGTCTGCGGTTTGGGAGCGGGGGACGCCTTTGGGGGCGCTCTTTGTCACGGATTACTGAAAGGCTTGAGCTTGGAAGAGATTGGAGCGCTCGCAAACGCCGCAGGTGCACATGTGGCGACAAAGCTCACGTGTGCGGATGCGATGCCGAGTGTGGAAGAGCTCCAGCAGGTTATGGAGGGTGCAGCATGAGTGTGACCATCGAGCAGTATCACGAGCTCCTTCGGGCCAGGGTTTTTGAACCAGAAGCGTTCACGAAAGCGCTGCTGAATAGAAAACGTCGCACCCCGCAGGGCGCCGATGGAAACCTCCTGTTGGTTGCGTCCGACCACACCGCTCGAGGCAAAATCAGCTTGGGCAATGACCCCGTTGCGATGGCCGATCGTCACACCCTCTTGGATCACCTGGTGAGGGTTCTCTCCTCCCCGGGTGTTGACGGAGTCTTGGGAAGTGCCGATGTCCTCGAGGAACTTGCGTGGTTGGGCGCGCTCGAGAACAAACTCGCGATTGGAACGATGAACCGCGGAGGCATCATCGGCGCGACCTGGGAGCTGGATGATCGCCTCACCTCCTACGACGTTGAGCACGTCGAGTCGATGGGCCTCGATGGCGGAAAAACCTTGCTCCGCATCGATTACACGGACCCTTCTGTCGCGAGGACGCTCGAGACCGTGGCATCCATCACCACCAAGCTCGCAGATCGCAAACTGCTGTCCATGATTGAGCCCCTGCCCTACATCAAAGATTCTGCAGGGAAGGCAACGCTGAACCCCTCTGATGACGCTCTGGTGACAGTGGTTGCGATCGCATCGGGGTTGGGCTCATCCTCTGCCTACACCTGGCTGAAAGTTCCCGCGAGTGACCGGATGGACGAGGTAGCGGGAGCTACCTCCCTACCAATCCTGATGCTCGGCGGTGACCCAAGCGGCGGGGTCGATCCCATTTTTGCGAAGTGGGAGACAGGCATGAAGGAGCCCAACGTTCGAGGCCTCCTCGCCGGTCGCACACTTCTCTATCCGCCTGATGGTGACATTGAGGCGGCCACACAGCGCGCAGCGCAGATTGTTAGACCCCACCACTAACCCTCAGAAAGGTGTCACCTCTCATGAACAAACCCCTCGGTGTTGCCGTGCTTGGACTGGGCTGGATGGGACAGGTGCACTCTCGTGCCATGCTCCGTATGCCCTCGCTGTTCCCGAATCGCTCGTTCGATCCCAAACTTGTGGTCTGTGCCGACACCGAAGAGGAACGTCGCACTCGCGCGGTTAATGACTTTGGTTTTGAGCGCGCTGTTGCGGACTGGCGCGAGGCTGTTGAAGCGGATGATGTCGATGTGGTGTGGGTGACAGCACCCAACATGCTCCACGTGCCCATGATTGAAGCAGCAGCTGCAGCCGGCAAAGCAGTCTTTAGCGAGAAGCCCATTGGTGGCAAGCCCGAGCAGACCGTTGCCGCCTACAACGCGGCTCAAGCTGCTGGTGTTCGCACCGCTGTGGGATACAACTACCTGTGGGCTCCTCTGGTCCTCCACGCCAAGGAACTGATCTCCTCGGGTGCGCTGGGAGAGATCACCCACTACCGCGGTCGATTCCTCTCCATGTATGGAAGCGACGAGATGGGCCTTCTGACCTGGCGCTTCATCTTGGATCAGGCCGGCTACGGTGCGACCAGTGACATCCTCAGTCACTCCATCTCTCTGGCGCAGTTCTTAGTGGGAGACATCACCGAGGTCGTCGGCATGAAGAACACCACCATTCCCCAGCGCCCACTTCCGACCGGAGCCGCCAGCCACTATGGGCGCGGCAAACCTGAGGATCCCAAGGGTGACGTGGAAAACGAGGACTTTGCCTCGATGCTCTGCTGGTTCAAGAACGGTGCAACCGGAACCTTCGAGTCCAGTCGCACCATGGTGGGACCCGAGAGCCAGAACGCCTTTGAGGTCTATGGCACCATGGGCGCTCTTGCCTGGAATCTGGAGAAGATGAACGAGCTCCAGTACTACCGACTGACCGAGGACCCGAGCTCCGGATACACCACCATTTATGGTGGTGACCGCTTCCCCTTCCACGGTGCGTTCGCACCAGGTCAGGCCAACTCCATTGGCCTGGAAGACCTGATGGCCATTGAGGACTATTCCTTCCTGGAAGCCATCGCCACCGGTGGAGACTTCTCACCGAGCTTCCGCGAGGCCGTCAACGTGGTGAGCGTCCAACAAGCACTCATTAATTCGTGGGAGTCCCGCTCCTTCGAGCCCGTCGTAGACCTGTCAGGAGAGTAAACACCATGACAAAGACCATCCGCCTCACGGTCGCTGAGGCGATCGTTCGCTACCTGATCGCTCAGCGCACCACCATCGAGGGACGCGATGTTCCCTTGTTCCCGGGTGTGTATGGAATTTTCGGTCACGGCAACGTCACCAGCCTGGGACACTCGTTGGAGATGCACCGGGAGGAACTCCCGGTCTGGCGCGGACAAAACGAGCAGGGTATGGCCTTGGCCGCTGCCGCGTTTGCCAAAGCAACGAGGCGTCAACAGATCATGGTTGCGACTTCCTCGATTGGCCCCGGCGCAACGAACATGGTGACCGCCGCGGGTGTGGCGATGTCCAACCGTCTCCCCGTGCTTTTTATTTCCGGAGACACCTTTGTCTCGCGCCTGCCAGACCCCGTGCTGCAGCAGGTTGAGCACTTCGGGATGCCCTCCATCACCGTCAACGATGCGTTTCAACCCGTCACGAGGTACTGGGATCGCATCACCCACCCCGCCCAGATTCTGAGCTCACTGCCTCAGGCAGTGGCCACCATGCTGGATGCCGGAGATTGTGGTCCAGCGTTCCTTGGATTACCGCAGGACGTGGCAGCGGAGGCCTATGACTACCCTGAGTCGTTCTTTGAGACTACGGTGCGTCACATGCCACGACCACGGCCCGATCACAGTCAGCTCGCGCAGGCCGCCGAACTCCTGAAGACCGCGACCAAGCCGGTCATCATCGCCGGTGGTGGAGTCCACTACTCCCAGGCCGAGGAGGAGCTTGCCGCTTTTGCCGCTCGACACCAGATTCCGGTGGTGGAGACGGTCGCCGGTAAGTCCTCCCTGCTGGCTGATCACCCCAGCTATGCAGGACCACTAGGTGTCACCGGTGCTGCGGCTGCGAACGCTGTGGTGAGTCAGGCCGATGTTGTGGTGGCCGTCGGAACTCGACTCGAGGACTTCACCACGGGCTCCTGGACACTCTTCGGAGAAGCCACCCAGTTCATTGGCATCAACGCTGCACGCTTTGATGCCATGAAGCACCGGGCAGTTCCCGTTGTCGCCGATGCCAGAGAGACCTTGACAGAGCTCACCACTACCCTCGGGGATTGGTCCTCCCCGGCATCGTGGATGAGCGAGGTCGCCACCCACAGAGCGGACCTCGACACTTTTGTCAGCTCACGCACCGCTGATGATGGTGTGTGGCCACCGAGTTATGCGCAGTTGGTGGGGCTTGTCAACGCTCAAGCCACCCCCGAGGACTATGTCCTAACTGCCGCGGGAGGTCTTCCCGGTGAGCTCAACATCAACTGGATGAGCAAGGGTGTCGCCACCTTTGACTGCGAATACGGCTTTAGCTGTATGGGCTACGAGATTTCTGGCGCCTGGGGAGCAGCTATGGCGAGGCCGAGTGGAGAAGTCTTCTCCCTGGTGGGTGATGGCTCGTATCTGATGATGAACTCCGACATTTACGCGTCGGTGCTCTCGGGCCACAAGATGATCTTGGTGGTCTGTGACAACGAGGGGTACGCCGTCATTGAGCGACTCCAAACCAGCAAGGGTGGAGCCTCCTACAACAACATGCTCTCGGACTCCAATGGCACCGGAACGGATGCCCGAGTGGACTTCCGTGCTCACGCTGCCTCCATGGGTGCGCTCACCTTTGAAGTGGAGAGCCTCGCCGAGTTTGCCGATACTCTCCAGAAAGCTCGCGCGGCTGACCGCACAGTCGTCATTGTGACGAAGGTGCGGGCGAAGGACTTTACCGAGGGTGGTGCGTTCTGGCAGGTCGGTATCCCTGAGGTGTCAGAGCGTCCCAGTGTTGTGGAGGCGCGAGCCGCGATGGATCAAGGACTCACCGCGCAGCGACCAGGTATCTAGCGCTACTTGTTGACGACGGTGAACTCGAGAGAGTACAAATCCGTCCGATAGATGTGCTCACCATGCTCAATCCCTCGCCCCATCGAGTCATACGCGGTTCTCTCCATGGTGAGAACCGCGGCACCTGACTCAATATCAAGGTCACCGGCTTCCGCCTGGGTGACTTTGCGAGCACTGATGCGCTGCTTGCCCACCTGAGGAACAAAGCCTCGCTCCCGGAGGATTTGGTAGAGACCTTTGACATCCAGCTCCTCTTTAGTGAGGGTGCCAATGGAGTGGGGAATCCAGTTGTGCAGCACGGCCATGGGAACTTTGTCGGTATAGCGAATACGGATTGCCTCGGTGACCAGTGTGCCGGTGGGAACACCGAGACTCTGTGCCACATGAGCATTAGCGGGGTTGTTGCCAAAGGACACCACAGTGGTCTCCGCCTTCGAGCCACCTCGTTGGATGTCGTCATAGAGCGAGGTGAGCTCCATTCCCCTGGTCACCTGCCCGTGCACCACCTGAGATCCAATTCCTCGACGACGGACAATAAGTCCGTCGTCGACGAGTGTCTGGATAGCGCGACGAATCGTCGGCCGGGAGAGAGCCAAACGCTCGGCCAGAGAGACCTCGTTTTCGATCCGTGAGCCGGGTGGCAACGTTCCTTGTCGGATGGCAATCTCAAACTTTTTCGCGACCTGGTGATAGAGAGGCGTTGTTCCGGAGCGATCCAAATCAGCAAAGAGGGACTGAGGAAGGAGAACTTCTGTCTTGCGCAACATCACACCTAACAAATCACGACATTTGACAATATGTTATTACAAAGTCAGAGCCAGATAGTCGAATGAGGCGGTGTCCGCGACCACAGTTCGACTGTCGCCCAAGGGCGGATGGAATGATCTTGGAAGAAGGGTTGGAAGCCCCACACTTCAGCCTTGCCGCATCTGCAGTTGGTCAAGTTCCTGCACTCAGAGCTGTGAGTTCGACCGCGCTTTGCCTCGGCAATTAAACCCGCGGACGCCAGACTGGCCTCTTCAGCTCAAACGTTTCTATGTCATCGCTTCGAGCCAACGTTATCTCAATATCGTCAAGACCATTGAGTAACTTGTGTCGAGTGTGCGGGTTGATTTCAAAAGTCGCGCTCATCCCATTGAAAAGAACAGATTGCGACTCAAGGTCAACCGTTATTTCTCTTTCGGGGTGTTGACGGAGTTCTCCCCATAGTTTTTCCGCCGTTTCCTTGGAAACCTCGGCCAGAAGGAGTCCAGCATTTCCTGAGTTCCCTCGGAAAATATCGGCAAAGCTGGGAGCAATAACCGCCCGAATTCCGTAATCCTGGATGGCCCACACCGCGTGCTCCCGAGAAGACCCGCACCCAAAATTCTCTCCCGCAACTAGGAGAGATACCCCCTGGAACTCCGGCCGGTTGAGAACGAACTGTGGGTCTTTCCGCCACTCAGCAAACAAACCGTCCTCAAAACCTGTTCTGGAAATTCTCTTCAGAAAATCTGAGGGGATGATCTGGTCGGTGTCGACGTTGGCCTGAGGGAGAGGCGCAGCTGTGCCTGTGTGTTGAGTGAACGCTTTCATACCACTGCTCCCCGGTCCACATTCTCAATATCTGATGGCTCCGCCAGACGTCCCACAATCGATGTGGCAGCTGCAACGGCTGGTGAAACTAGATGCGTTCTCCCACCCGCCCCTTGCCTTCCCTCGAAATTGCGATTCGAGGTTGAGGCGCATCGCTCCCCCGGCATGAGCTGATCCGGATTCATGCCAAGACACATCGAACAGCCCGCACCTCGCCATTCACCACCAGCGTTAATGAAGACCTGATCCAACCCTTCTGCCTCAGCTTGGAGCTTGACCGCCACTGACCCAGGCACGACAAGTAACTTGATCGACTCAGCTGCCTTTCGCCCGTCCAAGATAGATGCAGCTTCTCTGAGATCTTCAATCCGACTATTCGTACAGGAGCCGATGAATACAGTATCGACTGCGATCGACTTCATAGGAGTGCCGGGCTCGAGCGCCATATATTTCTGGGCCTTTTGGGCAGACTCACGCTCAACGCTTTCGCTAAATTCACTGGGGTCGGGAACACGTGAGCTCAGAGGAACACCTTGACCCGGGTTAGTCCCCCATGTAACAAAAGGCGCCATGACGCTGGCATCGAGGACAATTTCGCGGTCAAACACCGCATCATCATCCGATCGCAAATTTTTCCACTGGGTGACCGCAGCGTCCCAATGAGAAGCCTTCGGTGCATACTCTCTTCCCTCGAGAAAGTTGAAAGTTTTCTGGTCGGGAGCAATCAACCCCGCTTTGGCACCCCATTCGATGGACATATTGCAGATTGTCATCCGGCCTTCCATCGAAAGCGCTTCAATCGCCTCCCCGCGATACTCGACGATGTAGCCTTGCCCGCCGCCCGTACCTGCGTGAGCAATGATGTTCAGAATGAGATCCTTCGCACTCACTCCTGACGGTAGCGTGCCGTTAATTGTCACCGCCATCGTTTTCGGCCTGAATTGGGGAAGCGTTTGCGTCGCCAAAACATGTTCAACTTCACTCGTCCCAATTCCGAAAGCAAGAGCTCCAAAAGCCCCGTGAGTTGCGGTGTGAGAGTCGCCGCACACAATCGTCATGCCAGGCTGGGTGATTCCCAATTCTGGGCCAATCACGTGGACAATTCCCTGCCTAGCTGTACCAAGCTTATGAATCTTGATCCCAAACTCTTTGACGTTTGCCCGCAGTGCTTCAATCTGCAGACGGGAGACCTTGTCGGCAATTGGAGCATTGATATTCAGAGTTGGGACATTGTGATCTTCGGTTGCAATAGTCAAGTCAGGTCTGCGAACCCTTCTCCCCGCTAACCGAAGGCCCTCAAAAGCTTGTGGAGAAGAAACTTCATGCACCAAGTGCATGTCCACATGCAAAAGGTCTGGTCCCTCAGGCTCCGATCGGACGACGTGCGAATCCCACAACTTTTGTGCAAGTGTCATCCCTGACAAGTCAACAACCCTTCCCTCCGCGGAATGTGTATATCCCGCCCAAATGTCATGTCACCCTTAAGCCAATCGCGCCTCAGGACCCTCACGGCTCCCCAGCGATGGATAACCCGAGTTTCAGCCTGTAAATCGCAATGTCACAGGCTGAAACCCAGGGATTACTACCAGAGGGGAACTGGCTTTTTTGGTGCCTCTAAACCAGTCTCGGCAAGGGCATTCGCCAGAATTTCATCCATCGGAGGCCCGCTGTTGAATACCGGGAGCTCGTCGGGGCGCTTCGAGCTCAGGTCCGCTCTTAGCTTCTCCGTCGCGGCCTGGTTTACGTTCCCGGACTCGTCGCACACCACGCCATACCCTGTCGCGCCATCAACAGAGACAAGGCCTCGAAGTACCTCGAGACCCACTAGCTCAGGATCCCGACGCAGGGCGTCGCCCCAGCCGCCACCTCCCCACGTGATGTAGTGAAGTCGATCCCCCGGATACACATTCACGTCGTGAACTTTGCTAGGGAGAACTTCGACTGTTCCATCAGCCCTCGTCAGACGCTTAGTGCCTCGCGCTCCTGGTTCGCCACCGTTCACACCCCAGGGATAGGTCAACCACCGGTCATCGTGGATGGCGATCGTACCGGGTTCGAGGAATCGATAAATGACCTCAACACCATTTCCACCTCGGTGGAAACCAGCCCCACCTGAGTCGGCGATGGTTTCCATTTTTTCGATCACCATCGGGTAGTAGGACTCAAGGTATTCGCAGGGAATATTGACGAATGACGGCCACAGCGAGTGTCCGTCCGGTCCGTCTCCAATGGGCCTGCCAGGGATTCCTCCGAAACCAATCGAATAGAGCTGGAACCACTCTCCCTTGTTCTTTCCTTGTGTGTAGGTCCCTGAATACATGAAGTGAGGGGAAGAGGAAAAACCAGCTGCATTGAGCAGGTCTGGGTTGCCCTGGCCCAGAAGGCCCCCGAAGAGGTCAAAGATTCGACCCACTCCGTGGTTTCGGGCATTCAGGGCAGCCGGATATCGCGGCTGCCAGAATGAATCGTCCGGGATTATGACGTCAACGAGCGGGTAGAAACCGTCGTTCCAGAGGATCTGAGGGTCCGCCACCGTGATCATGTAGATGCCAAAAAACATTCTCACCAAGTTCTCGTTGATGAAGTAGTTGATTGGTCCCTCAGCTTGCGGTGCACTGCCCGAGAAGTCGAGGATTACCTTTTCACCCTTGCGAGTCAAGGACAACTTAAGAAGATAGGGCCCGTTTCCTCGACCGTCATCATCGATGTAATCTTCGAACGAAATTGTCTCCCCATCCTTGAAGACTTTGCTCAGAAGAGCCTTCATAGCCCGATAGTTTCGTTCAAGCAGCGCATCCAGCGCTGAATTGTAAGTATTCGCGCCAAAACGGTCGCACATCTCCTGCACACGCCTGCCCGCCGTTCGGCATGCTGCGACCAATCCATTCAGGTCGGCACGATTCCAGTCCGGCTTTCTGACCTGGTTGAGGATGATCCGCAGAGAGTCATCCTGGAGGACGCCCTTTTTGTAGATCTTGATAGGAGGAATGACAATTCCATCTTCAAAGATCGTGCGGGCGTCGGTCGGCATAGATGCCGGGGTCTTCCCTCCAACATCTGACATGTGGCCAAACTGAGATGACCATCCAACAAGAGTCCCCTCATGGAAAATGGGCATGACGACGAGCCAATCGTTGGCGTGACTAATTGCCGCACCGCACGAATAGGGATCTGAGGTCAGTAGTACGTCACCCTCTTCGATATCACCATCGAAATTGTCCAAGAAATCAGGAACAGAAAGTCCAAACTGCCCAACGACCATCTTCCCTTCTCGGTTCGCAATGAGTGGAAATTCGTCGTGCTGCTCTCGAATTCCGGGGGAGAGCGCAGTTCTGAACAGAACTTCGTCCATTTCGTAACGCGCGTTTCTCAGCGCATTTTCGACCAAATCCATCGTGATGAGGTCCACGGGAACTGTTTCGAGAGCGGTTTTCGAGGTTTCAACTATGTGTGCCATGACTTAGCCTTTCGCTACTTACTTGGTTGGCTCAATGAGGAGGCTTCCCGAAGGATGCACGGTTGCTTCGTGGCCCTTGAGCACGAGTGTGGTTGAATCCATCTCTGTAACAATCGCAGGACCAACCACCACATTTCCCGCCTTCAAGAGGAGTCGATCGTAGGTTTTTGCCTCGACCATCTTTCCTTCGACGTACACTTCGGTCTTTCCGTTGACGGCGTGTGACGAATCCGGACCGCCGTCTGGGAGCTTTGGGGCTTTCACGGCTGGCCTTGGCCCATTTGCGGTGGCACGAATCGTCACGAGTTCATACTCGGCGTCGAGCAAGAAGGAAAAGAGTTGTTGATGCTCAGCGTCAAACGCTTTGCTCAGTGCCTCAAGTCCGCCACCCTTGCCATCAAACTTCGATATATCAACCGCTACGGGAATCTCAAACCCTTGGCCGAAGTACCTCAGGTCAGCCGAATACGTCAGGACTTGGTCCTTTTCAGAGACACCTTCTCGGTCCAAGAGAGCCTTAGCTGACTCGGCAAGTTCTTCGAGCATTCCCTTCAATTCGTCGTCCGTAGTTTCCGAGAACTGGCGAATCACGGTTCGTGCCGATTCGTTCCGGAGATTTGTGGTGGCGTCACCATAGGCGCACAAGACACCTGGTGAGGGAGGAATAATGACAGGCCACGATCCAGTGAGCACTCCCAATGCATTTGCGTGAAGAGGGCCTGCCCCTCCAAACGCCACCAATGCAAAGTCCCGCGGGTCGAATCCTTGCTGGACTGAAACGAGTCGCAAAGCCCCGAGCATGTTCTCATTAACGATGTCGACAATTCCTTGGGCAGCGTCTTCAACAGTCGCTAATGAGGTCGCATCCGCAATCGTGCTCACTGCTTTACGCGCTGCCTCGCGGTCGAGGGAAATCTCTCCTCCTGCAAGCTCGGTGGGAAGGTGCCCCAGAACAATGTTCGCGTCGGTGACAGTCGGTTCAGTTCCACCTTTGCCGTACGCGGCTGGTCCAGGTCGAGCCCCGGCGCTCTGCGGGCCTACTCTCAGCGCCTGGGTTAGCTCGGGTACGTGAGCAATCGATCCTCCACCGGCTCCGACAGTCCTGACATCAACTGATGTAGCCCGAACTTTGAGGTCGCCGACATTGGTCTCGCGGCCAATTCTTGGGGTGAGATTTTGAACCAAGGCGACGTCGGTTGACGTGCCACCCATGTCAACCGTGAGGAAATCCTTGAAGCCCGTCTGCTCAGCAACCCATGCGGCGCCAGTTACACCTCCGGCAGGACCAGAAAGCAACAGAGACACAGGGTTCGCCGACGCTGAATCTCCGGCAACGAGCCCGCCATCACTTCTGAGAATAAAGAGCTTCCCATTCATTTGGGCACCGGCTAGTTGCTTCTGGAGCTTCTCAACATACAAACGTACCTGTGGTTGGACGTAGGCGTTGGCCACTGTGGTAATTGTTCGCTCATATTCCAGAAGCTCAGGCAGTACCTCAGACGACAGCGAAATTGCGATCCCGGGCAGAACCTCCTGAGCAATCTCTCGAATTCGAGCCTCGTGGGTCCCATTGGAGTAGGAGTTAATGAGGCTCACAGACAACGCTTCAATTCCACGGCCCTTGAGTTTCTCTAGCTCTTTGCGGACGCTCTTTTCGTCCAGCTCAGTGATGACCTCACCTTGGGCGCTCATCCGTTCGACGACCTCTACGGTATTTTCCAGCGCCGCTAGGGGCTCCGGCTTGGGCCAAATAATCCACCCAGCCAAGCCACCCGGAACAAAGGAACGAGCAATTTGCAAAACCTGGCGGAAACCGTGAGTTGTTACTAGACCGACCTTGGCGCCTTTGCCCTCGAGAATAGCGTTCGTCGCAACTGTGGTTCCGTGAAGAACTTCGGAGATGTCGCTCAGGCTGATTCCTGCAGCGTCACAAACTTTCTCAATCCCACGAAGCATGCCTATCGATTGGTCTTCGGGAGTCGACGATGTCTTTGCGCGGAAAGTTTCACCAGATTTCTCATTCATCAGGAGAACATCTGTGAATGTTCCGCCAACATCTACTCCAATTCGATAGCTCATTTGCTCTCCTCGTTGTGAAATGACTACGTATACAAATTGTACTGGAAGGACTGCCCATAGAGGTAACGGCGCCTATGCCATACCTTCCTGACACTACTGGCAGGGTTTGCGATATTACAAACTGACGGCCTCGTTCTGCAGCGCCCTCCACCCGCGCAATTCACGCTGTTGTCGCTCAAGTTAAGAAAAAGGTCGCCCAAGTTCACAGCGGTTAGGTTTGGTAGGCCATAGTTTTAGTTTTTAAGCTGACCAAGGAGGATTCACATGAGTAGTGGACGGCTCACGGGAAAAAAGGCACTCGTAACGGGCGGCGCGGGAGGAATCGGGCGGGCATGCGCTGCAGCCCTTGTCTCAGCAGGCGCAAGCGTCGTCCTCGCCGATCGAGACGCTCGTGCGACGGAATCTGCCGCCCAAGAGCTGAATGCCCAAGGGTGGGTTATTGATCTCGCGGAAACTGCGTCGCTCCAAACAACATCCCTCGACTTTGACATCGTAGTGAATAACGCAGGCTTCCAATCAGTTCGCCCCGTAGAGGAATTTCCCCCTGAAACTTTTCGTGCGATGTGGTCGCTCATGGTTGAGGTTCCCTTCTTGCTCGCCCGCGCTTGCCTTCCCCACATGTACTCGCAGAAGTATGGTCGAATTATCAACATCTCGTCGATTCACGGGTTGAGAGCCTCTGCGTTTAAGTCTGGGTACGTCTCTGCCAAACACGGACTCGAGGGCCTGTCAAAGGTAATTGCCCTCGAGGGAGCAGAGCATGGTGTGACCAGTAACTGCATAAACCCTGGATACGTGCGGACGCCCTTGGTCGAAAACCAAATTGCCGAACAATCGCGCATACATGGAATCCCCGAGGAAGACGTTATTGCCAATATTTTATTGGCCAAGAACGCCATCAAGAGGCTGGTGGAACCCTCAGAAGTTGGTGCACTAGCGGAGTGGCTCACCCGAGAGGAAGCATCCATGATTACGGGCTCGTCGTACAGCATTGACGGCGGCTGGTCGGCCTGATCTCAGTTGCGCCTACCTCATCTGGAATCCGCGATCGGGTGGGCGCCGCTATTGACCAATCGAGTTGTAGTGATCCAAGTCGACTAACTCGTTGAGTTCATCCAGGAGGACGATGTGTGACTCGGCGTTGCGAGCGTCACCCGAGGTCTTCAGTGTCGAAAAGAGTCGGGTTACAGACTGCATGCCGAGCCTCAGTGCCGAAGTTGGGAATACCACCAATCCGAACCCGAGGTCAGCAAACTCCTGCGCAGACAGCGCTGGCGTGAGCCCGCTCTCGCTCATGTTGGCCATCAATGTCGACCCCGCAAGCTCCTTCCCAATACGCTCCAAATGCTCCATCGACTGAGGCGCATCTATAAACAACACATCAGCCCCAACATCACGGAACATCTTTGCCCGACGCAAAGCCTCATCAATAGACACCGGAGCCAACGAGTCAGTCCTCGCAATAATCGTCGTATCCGGATTGGACTTCGCCTCAACAGCCGCAGCAACCTTTCTCACAGCCTCATCAGCATCAACAACACTCTTATTAGCCATGTGGCCACATTTCTTCGGCCACGTCTGATCTTCAAACTGAATAGCCGAAGCACCAGCAGCTTCCAAAAGGCGGACCGTGGAATGCACCGACGCTTCGTTTCCATACCCCGTATCAGCATCACAAATCACCGGAAGCGAACTCACCCGAGTCACAGCCGTCAGTGCCTCAGCAGTATCACGAGCCCCCAACAACCCAATGTCAGGAAGCCCGTGCCTCCACGCAGCTACTGCATAACCACTGAGATAAAAAGCAGAAAAGCCAGCCTTCTCCGCGGCCAAAGCCTCCAAGGGAGTCCCACCACCCGGCACAACAACCGGAACCTCCAAAGACTTAGACAACATCGACTTCAAAACAGTTGCATTACCCATTCACATAACCCTTCTA
>Ga0181555_1001678_pt1 | contig 19345 bp, 29 predicted proteins | sample 011ome_15_FD_145601 | JGI IMG/M metagenome (GOLD analysis project Ga0181555, IMG submission 145601) | Coastal salt marsh microbial communities from the Groves Creek Marsh, Skidaway Island, Georgia - 011504AT metaG (spades assembly) | ecosystem: Environmental > Aquatic > Marine > Intertidal zone...
TGTGGGTCTTTACCTTCTGCAACTTGTTCTTGTATTTGATTCCACCCGTACCATTTTAAATCTTTTGTATGTCCACGCTCGGGTGCAAAGGTACTTGCATATTGATTAAGTTCTTCAATGCAGTCTCTGTCAAATGCATCTTGATGAACTGTAAATCCTATATCATTGATTTCTTTTACAAATCTATTTTCATCCATGTTAATATCCTAATTGTTCACATATGAGATTCATATGTACGATAACAACCATAGCATAACTTAGTGCGTGTGCTTTCTTAAAATAGTAAGCCTTGTTATCGTTTATGGGTTTTACCCATACTTGATCCATTATTGTCTGCCAACCTTTGTCTTGTAAATGTCTTTTGGCTGGTCTGATAATTGCCAGTGTAGCCGCCAATTGCGGTACCGAAGTAGGCTTCAATTGTTTTAACAGTCTGTCGTGCCCGCTTAGATGAAATAGCTGATCTACGAAGTCTTTGTGTTCCAACAGTTCCCATACTGGTTCCTTTTCCATTAATTGTTTTAGATGATCGTCATCTTTTACGTCTTTGTATATGCTTAGATTAAGTAGATCCAATTTAAAGAATCCCATATCGTCAGCTTGTGTGTGTTCAACTGTACACACATTTGTAAATGGATTGCTGGGCACTCTGTGAAAATAAACACCAGTATTGTGTTTTCTCTTTTTGAGCCTAGCTGGTACATTTTTAAATAATTCTAGTGCTTGACTTCTATCTGCAAAGTCAATGTCAATATCAGGTAATCCCATCTATCATCTCCCGTACAAAGTTTGCATCATGTGGATTAAGTTTTGTTTTCTTTCCCCAATAGTCTGCATCAATACTGTTTGCTATTCTCGCAAAACATTCATCTGGCATGTTACTTAATGCTGTTTGCGCTCGTTTGCTATTCAACATAATCCATGGCGATATCTTACCCATTTCACACCATTCAGCTATCAAATATCCACTAGCATTTTCCCAGAATGTTGCAAAGTAATCTGTTTCAGCGGCATGCTCTACAAAACGTTCTAGCGCACGTTCTACACTTTCACGTTTACAATGATCCTGTACAAACAACAAATACATTTTATCAGTGGGCCAATCTTTGAGTTTGGCTTTGTTTTTAATTAGCCAACGAGTAAATGCTTCTTGATCTATACAGCGTATGTTTAAACAGTATGCACCAAACTTTACAAATGCTGTATAATACTGACTGTCAACAAAGTCCTTGTATTCCTTAGGCTTGCTTTGCATTTCAATTCTATAAAACAAATCATAACTAGCAAAGCCTACCAAGACATCTTGATTAAGTTTACTTTGCCAACGTCTCTTCTTTTCACAACTGTGAGCTAGTAATGTGCCTTCACGCTGAAAGCTCTTCTTGCAATAATCACATGTGAATTTACCTTTTGTCAATCCTATACTTCCTACTGCATTTACTAGTTCTTCTGCTGTGGTCATTTTTTAAACAGCTCTTTTATTTGCTTTTTATCCATGCCCATTTCTTCTGCTACTGCCTTAAAGTCGTTGATGTCGTTAGTACTTACCAGCAACTCCAGTTCATCATCGTTGTATGTTGGATAAAGTTCTTGTAACCACTTGAGCAGTTTGCCTGCTTTGCCTTTGCGCTGTTTGCTGGGAGGTATCCAAGGATGAAATTGATTCATACCCAAGCCTACACACTGCAACAGTTTGAATTGTAGTTCAGGTTCTTTGCGCAATATATTATAATGCTTGTTTACTAGTTCATTTGTAAGTGCCAAATAATGATATTCAATATCTGGATTTTTAGTTTGCACTGCACTGGTGTAGCGCATTAGCACAAAGATACCCAGTTTCTTTTTTTCTTCTTCAGTCAAACTATCCCACCACGCTCTGTCACGTTGATCAATAGCTCGCATTTCTTCTTTGATACTAAGTTTGCTCATTTACCATAATCCAAGTGTTCTTCCGTTACCAACTATTATAAAGCCACATGTACAAATATGCAAGACAATCCAGAAGGTTCTAAACCATAATGCTTTGTGTACATCATGTTGTGTAATTGGTAAAAACTCTGGCTTGTCGTCATCATTAAGGCCAACAGGCATGCCAACTGTTCTACTCCATAGTTTTAACCAGCGTCTTTGCCCACTCATCCAAATACTGTCCATAAAATTAAAAGTATAATAGCCCAGCCAAAGATACCTAATCCATTATTACCTACGTGGCCTCGTGCTTTGGCACAATCATAACAGTATCTATATTTGGCAGGAACACGTTTATTACAAAAAAAAGCATCGCAAGTTTTTTTACTCATTACCACAAGTCCTCGGTGCTTAGTATGTCTGGTATTTTATTTGTATCTTTTACAAAATATGCACAAGGACTGTTGTCATTTTCTCCTAAAGGAACAGCAAGTATGTGTCCAAATTTTAGTTTAGGAAAATACCATTTGACTTCCTGATAGATATTTACAATTTCTATTTCATCAAAATTGGGTAAGAATCCTGTAAGTGGATTAAACACAAAGGCTTTAAATCCTCTGTCATTGAGACTTGTTACTGGCAGTACTTCCGGATCGCCTACCATGGGGTCACACACCACAAGACTCCAATCCAATGGAACCTTTACATGCCTCTTGCCTATTTGCAGTACAGCCGCAGGTGCATTAAAACTTTCTAAGAATACCAATGGAACAAATATATAATCTGCTTCCTTTGGATTACTGTAGTCTAATACACAATAGCGTATGTCCTCAATCTCTTCTGGAATAAAATCTAAATCATATACTTGATTATCTACTGTTAATATTCTGGTCATTTATAATCCACTTTCTCTATATGAAAGGGGTACTTGGCTTCTCGATAAAATTTCTTTCGCTCAGTCAAATGCCTCTTGCTAAATTTTGCACTACTTGTTATATCCCATATCTGTACATGGTCTTTGTCTTGTGCTTTACGTATACCTCTACCAATACTTTGAATTACCCTAACGAAACTTTTGCCAGGCTCCACGAGAACCAAGTTAAAAATACGAGGAATGTTAATACCCACGGCAGCCACACCATAGGTTGCAACGATAATTTTGTTGTCAACTTCACTAATTTCATCATATTGATCTTTCCTGTTTTTGCTTTTCATTGAACCACTGACAAACACTGTATCGTCACCAAGTCGTTCTACGAGTCCTTCTCCTGCACTAATACGATCCACCAGTACCAATGTGTTACCACTTTGTGCCATTGTTTGTATTAGTCCACTCATGTAATCTAGTCTGTTTTTATCTGTTGTGAGATATGTAAGCTCACTTTGGTAGTTGCCATAACTCACTGTGTCTTGTAGCTGTAGTACGTTTACTTCGCATTGTGCTAGTACACCCATATCTTGTAGTTCATGTGCGCTCAAACTATTGGTTACTTCTCCCAGGCTCACTTCCAAGCTCAGGCGTTCGTGTTCTGCTTTAGGTATCGTGCCTGTAAGCCCCCAGCGAATTGGAATATTGCTGAACGCTCCAGTAAGCAGCTTTTTCAGGACGTCTGCTTTGGCTTGATGAACTTCGTCCACCATAACACACACGACACCTTCTGCAAAATGGTGCAACCCTTCGTCCGCTAGTCCATCACGGAATCTTTTTTCGAGAACGTTCAAACTCTGCCAAGTACATATGGTATGAGTTCTCCCTAATTCTTTTCTATCACCGAAGTAAACACCTACATCTAGTCCCAAATTAATATAGTCAGCTTCTGTTTGAGTGACCAAATCTTTGTTTGGAACAATAACAATACTGCGACCATAGGCTTCACACATATAGCTTAGTGCCGCAGTAATCAATGTTTTACCAGCACCTGTTGCAATTTCCTGCAAACACTGCGGTGTCTTTAAAAACTTATTGATAACTTCAACTTGATAATCTCTGAGTACAATTGGCTCGCCTGCAGCCGGATGCTTGTCGGGCCATTGTCTATCACTGAACAGTTGTTCTGTTACAGTGTCCCATTTGAGATCATGTGGTTTTCTATGATCCTCAATCTCAATACTGTAGCCTTCTTCGTCCAGTATGGGAAGTATTGTGGGCAAGCAATTTACAAAGGTGTTACCACCCATGGTAAAGTAACCCACACAACCATCCCAACGTCCTAGTTTGTATGCTGGTACATGATATGCATGCGGCAAAAAGAACTTTAGTTTCTTTTCTAACTTGCGTCGGGTGGTCAATCCAAGTCCTTCGAACTTGCAATTAACCTCATCTTTGAGGATAAGTTTTGTTTTCATGTTTTAATAATACGCTCTAGTTTAGAGTTTGTCAACGGCTAGCTTTTGCTTGCAAGTCATTGCAACGGTTTTCCATCACTTGCATTTGCATTTTTAATTTACTATTTTCTTCTTTTAATTGTTTGATAATTTCATCGCGAGCTCTAAGTTCTTCAAGCCCTCGGTAACCATATTCGGTATAAGTATCTTTGACCATTTTGTTCCACCAACCCATTTGATTTTCCTGTAATACTACTTATAAAATAAGGGGACTAGTAAGACTTCTTACTAGCCCCCCAGGACCTAACTGGTGTGAGTGAGAGTGACGCAGACAGAGGAGTACACCAGTTAGTATTGGTAGCCATTGCTATTGCAACTGTCCGGCTACCAAATTCTTTTATATCCTTTTCATACAAGTGGACTCTGCATAACTCTTCCACTTGTTTGCATTCATTTTACGAAGATCGGCAATCTTCAATACCATACGCAAACTCATTTCACGTAATTTGTTTTTGTTGGTATAGATATAATCCATTAGATCTGTTTGCTCTTCTTCGCTGAACTTGTAATCATTGAGCATACCATCTGCTACAATTTGTTTACAGCGTAGAAACTTGTCACGCATTGTATCCAATGTAAGATCCAAGTAGTGACAACGACTCATAATCGCATCCAAGTGATCTTTGAGCTTACCACGTGTTCGTTCAAATTTTACATTGGTAATAAAGATGATTGAACCTTTAAAGTCAAAGCTATCAGGTACACCGTTGTTAGCAAGCGCACGACTTTCACTACGCCAGCTCAGTGTTCGCTTTGTACTACTGTCCAGTGCTGCTTTGAGCAGATTCAAACTCAGTTCATCATACAGTACACTATCACAGTCGTCTAGTACCAGCACACTGCCTGAAGCACTGTAATCATACAGCAATTGATAAAGACCAATTGGACTAGCGGCGCCTTTTTCAACACCGAACTTGCGCAAGCTACCCCCTTGCGACTCCATCTTTAACATGACGCCCGCATCTTTGAGCACCTTCTCTACACCAAAGCTCTTACCAACACCCGGAGGTCCAGTAACAACCATGCCACGCACAACCCCATCACATGACGCATATGTCATGTCTTCTAGGATCTGAAATCGCTCCCGTAACCGTTCAATGACTTGATCATCTGTTTCAGCTTGGGCGGCTTGGGCTGACACAACATTCTCTCCGTCTTCGAGGTAGTCGAATTCACTTTGATCAACTACTTTGATCCGAATGGATCGGTCCGGGAAACCAGGCACTGCACTACCATCAACTGTAATGAAGTTACCTGTCTTGCCTTGTTTAAATTCTTTAACTAATGGAAACACAACGTCCTTCACATTAATGTTACGATATGTACCGTTTGCGATACGCACTTGTTTTTCTGTTGTCTGCATTGGTTCTCACTCCTTTTTAACAACTTACATATTGATAATAACATCTGTATTATATATGTCAACCTTTTATTTCATTTATTTTTACATAATTAAACACAGTTTCTTTACAGTTACTGAATTTGCTCACGTCATGTGTCTTTACCTTACCAGTAAGCATAACGTCTTTGCCTTCCAAAATGCCAGCAATATCAGGTTCACGATTAAAGAAGAATTTACAGATGTTGCCTTTGGCATCCAAACAGGTCACCAAATGAATCGAATATTTTGCAATAAACTTTACATCTTTGATGTTTACATTAAACATAAGGCGTTCGCCAATGGTGCCAATAAATTCACTGGTTTTGCGATACTGCTCAAAGAAGTCGTCCAGTGATTGACGCTTGCTCAACACACGAAAACTATTGGGCAAACTTGCAAGAATTGCAACACCAAATCCATCAACTGCTTCGTCACTGAGGCAACGCAGTACATTGCCTTCAAAGTCATTTATATTGCCCATCATCTTTTTGGCAATCAGTTCATGTTTAAATTCGTCAACAATCGTATCTGCTTGTTGAACATAGTCTTCTGTGATTGTGAATTCTTCTGCGCCGTCTATGCCTTGCATAAAGTTGAGAATACAAGTCTTGTTATCATAAACACGCTTATCATTTTCTCTGTCGTAATATCCAAACCCACTTTTGATAAAGCCTTGTTTGGCATCAACTGCAATAGCAAGTTCAAGTACTTGACGAGTATTGTACTGTTGTTTCTGACGAGCCATCTTCTTATCCTCTGTTCTGTTTTACTAGTTTATAATAACATCAAGATATCTTATGTCAACCTAATATAAACAATAATAATAAAAAAACTGCAATAAATGTGAAAATAATTCTGTATATAAAACTCAGTATATTGCCTAGCAATCTAAAAATACTGAATTTTTTACGGGGAGGATTAGTGTAATAGATATCATGCATTAGATCTTCTTCAGCTTGTTGTACAGTGATATCGTCTTTCATAGTGTCCTCAATATAAGTGGCGGAGGATGTGGGAGTCGAACCCACTCAACCCTTATCAGGTTGTACGGATTAGCAATCCGCTGCATTACCGTCCTGCCCATCCTCCATACTTATAATGTACACTATTTGCTGAATAAGTCAAGTTGTTTTGTGTAATTTTTTACAGTTTCTACAGTCATTACTCGTGTGATCCAATTCTCTGCGGCATCAGCAACATAGTGACGACTTTTATCAGGATATTCAATTCGACCTACAATTTGGTTGTCTTCAAAAAAACTACACATCAAGTATTCGTCATCCACAAAACTAATGATTGCTTCTCGATTGTCTTTTTGGAATTTATTGTAATAGTCCATTAATATTTCCTTTGTTATGGTGCGCCTGGAGGGACTTGAACCCCCACGCCGTAAAGCACTAGAACCTAAATCTAGCGTGTCTACCAATTTCACCACAGGCGCATTATGGTGCTCCCACACGGACTCGAACCGCGGACCTATTGATTACAAATCAATTGCTCTACCAACTGAGCTATAGGAGCGTTTTTATTATGAGAAATGTTTGTCCAACATTTCAATGCGATCTTCTGATGCTGCCATTTTATCCAATTCTTCCTGGATTGCTTCTACAATATCGCTGTGTTCGCCAATACCAACACTTTGATTCATATAAACTAAAATATTTGTTTTAGCACGTTCTAGCTCGCCTTCAGCATGCATACGTGCGGCTTTAACTAATTGAGCACTCATACTCATTGTTTTCTCCTTTACTCGTGTTCGCCACCGTAACCACGTGAATTGATTCCGTTGTCTACACGGAACACATTTGGGTTACGTTTGGCTGTTTCAAATGTTGCTACTGTGACAGCTACCGCAGCTAGTATTAGTGCGTGTAGAATCATACTAAACACACCTGCCCACATGCTACCTACAAAGATAGCAAATACAATACACCACATCCATGCCAATACCTGCATAATCATATGTCGTGTACTGAAGTCTGGAATGTTGCTTAATGGATTTCGTGTATCATCCATCACTACATTCCAACAATTATATACCCATTCTCTCATATCTTTTCCTTTTTCAAATGTTACCTTTAAGGGATAATGTGCATCAACTGTATCTCGATAATCAATTGCATCATAAAGATCATAAAACCTACGAACTATTTTCTTATCTTTGAAATATGCTGTTACTTTGTACATTTTACTTAGCTGTTTATTGTTTCGTTATTTATGGTGCGCCCGGTAGGATTCGAACCTACAGTCGACCCGTTATGAGCGGGGGGCTTTAACCGTTAAGCTACAGGCGCTGTTTTGGTACTCGCACCCGGACTCGAACCGGGACGCACTAAGGCCACAGATTTTAAGTCTGTTATGTCTACCTATTCCATCATGCGAGCGTTATTGGCCTGCCCTAGAGGATTCGAACCTCTGACCTAGTGCTTAGAAGGCACTTGCTCTATCCAGCTGAGCTAAGGGCAGTTTAAATCCTTTCTTACGCTACTAATTCGTAAGGCTTATTCCACTGACCAACATTGATGTCAGTGTAATGACTGCGACTGAAGTAATCAGTCATTGCGTCATCGTTGTTAAAGTAATTGGGACCTTTCATAGCCGCTAACAGCTCATTTAGAAAGTCACGCTTGACACCATCATAATGGCTATCAATCCAATATTCGTTAACTTGGCAGTATCCGTCACCGTGTGTAAAACTGTCGCTAAAATCAAGGGCGCCTGATTTAATATTCACAGCAAGTGTTGAATGATTGCGAACTGCAATACTAGCTTTCATTTTGTATTTTTTCAATACAGCTTTGATAGCTGGTGCTAGTTCTTTTTTCATTGCTTGGGATACATATGCCATTTTCGAAGTCCTCTTCGTTTGTTTAACTTACAATAATAATATAGCAGTAAGACGTCTTATTGTCAAGAAAAAAAGACGTCTTTTTTAATCTTTTTTTACCACTCTTTAAAGTCGCCAGCATCTTCGTTGTCACGATAGCCAGCAGTATAAGCAGTAATTTCCTCGGGTGTCATATCTTTCATTTCGATACGAGTACCTTTATTTGTACCTTCGGGCCAATAGTGAGGATCAAAGCTTCGTCCATAATAACTATCAGCACCTCCTCGATCATAAGGACCACCATGTACTTCATCATATAGTGGCAATTTAGTTGAAAGTTTTGCTTCAACATCTACAGGCAAAGACGACATCATGCAGCCTCCTTTTCTCTACAAATATTTTCGATGTGTCGTTCAATAGCACTATCGCTCCAATTGGCAAAGTCTAAAGAACGTGCATAACCTTTACTGACATAATCAGCAGTAATGTAGTATGCATCTTCTTCTAGTTGAATACGCATATATTCTTTAAGAGTACCTGAAGGAACACGATCACTCCAATACTCAGTTTCAGTTGCCGCAGGCATCATACCCATCCAACAACCTGGTTGCTTTGAAAACTCTTCAGCTTCTTTGCGTTGAGCGTTGATATAGTCAACCAGTGCAGTTTCCATATTATACATTATGCTACCTCTCCAAACAGTTTACTCATATTTGCAAACACTACATTAAAAGCATTTGCTTCATATTCGTAGTTGTCATAAAATTCATCGTCATCATTGCCTGATGCACAATGCTCTTCCCAAACACGGTTCATTGCGTTCATGCCTTCTAGTGCATCGCCACGACCAAAGTTAGTAATTGTGTTCCAAGCATCTTCAAAACTTGGTGTTGCTTCGTAAAATGATGGGATTCTAAACATCGTGTGTTCCTTCTTTGTTTCTAACTATACATATAATATAGCACCAAGAAGTCTTACTGTCAAGTCTTTTTTTGATCTTTTTTTAAATTATTTGTGTTTTTTCGTGTCCTACACGTATTTGTGGATCTACATATATGTCTATGTCCAGTTGCTTTGCATCCAAACACCAAGCAACATCTTCACTACACATTTCATATCCCTGCGGTACTTGTAACTTCTTAGGAGCAAACCACGGGTATTCCATACGTTCAAATATACCTTGTTTTATCATTACCCAACCAAAACCTATATAATCTGCTTTGAAAGCAAACTTACGTTCTAGCATTTCTTCTGTTTTTATAAACTGATAATGTCCGTGTGTATTAAAATATTCATCATCTAAGTTTTCTACAACTGGTGTAAATCCATGAGGTTGACTGTACCAGCCGCTTGCAACATCACAATCCATGCTTAGTAGTTTAGTAAAATGTTCCACTGTGAATACTTGATCGCTGTCGATCCACATCATGCGATCATATTCTATACCATTGAATGGCTTTTGATACATACCTTTAGATACGTCTGCACCTGCTACTTTACAACGAGCAAAATTTACCATACTACTGTGTTGTTGACTTAGAACAGGTTGGTGTCCATTTTGCATGCACCAAGACCATACACTTGTGAATGATCGCAAAAATTCGCCACTGTAGCTATTACCTGGTAAACAAAATACTATTCTCATAAACTTACATCTTCCAATCCTGCGGCACGTAATTTTACCACATTGTTTATTTGAAACTGTTTAGCATCCAATGCTTTTACCAGGCCCATATACTTGTTTCTCACAAGTGCAACTTCATTGATAATGTGTTGCTGATCTATTACTTCTTGTTCACCATCACTGTACTTTTCAGCATCTCTACTTGAAAGTGCTTTATTGTATCCTTCAAGATACTTGCGATAATGTTTGTTGCGTATTTTACGCATTTCAATATTGAGATATTCTAATATTGCTTCTATTTCCTGCAATTGATTAAATCGATGTTCAACTATACCGGGCATATCTCGACTGTTTTTTTCTACACTGCCTTTGAGGCTTGTGTCCAGTCTTGCTTCAGAAAGTTCTTTTTCGAAGTGATCAATTGCAGGAACAATATTAGCTATGTCTTTGCGTATTTCACTAAACCAGCTCATTTACCAATCATCGTATTCATCTGAGTCCTCATCAATATCATCATATGCATCTTCATAATAACAATCTCTGAGCACTCTGTCAAGTGTTGAGTCGTAGCCAAACCATTCGTCGCATACTTCATTTAGATCACAGATGTTTTCATTGATAACATTCAAAAACTTTTCACATGCAATTTCTTTGTCTTTGGCACTAATATAAGGTTTCATAGATAGCCACATATCAATATATGCGGCTATCTCACTGTCATTCATTTTCATAGGTTAATTCTTCCTCAGGTAAGACGTCTTGTTCATCGTCGATATTTACCTCCGGAAGGTCTTTTTGTCCCCATTCGGTCATAATGAGATCCAAACAGCCTTCTTCATTGCGCTCCCACGCTTTGCGAAATTTAATTAGTACCTCACCAGTAACTGGGCTTGTGTATTCCAAACGGTTACCTGTTTTCTTCAACAGTTCAAGTTTTTCACACAAGTCAACAAAACCACTGTATGGATTCATACCAGTCTCATATGGAATCTTGATCTGCACACTTTCAAACGGTTTTGCAAAACGAGTTTTCATAACCTTACACGCCGCTCTAATACCTCGAACATCAGTAACTTTGTTACCATCTTCGTCTTCTTTGAGCTTGAGTTTGCGCATAGCAACCACAATACTTGATGCATAGATAAATCCTTGTCCACCGCTGATCTTATCATCTGGATCAAACATATCCTGCGATGCATATGTATGGTTAGTTGCTACCAATCCTACATTGTAGTCGCCAAACATGTTTACACAATTTCTAACAAGTGCAGTAAGTGCTTTGGGCTTACGACCCAAGTCACCTTTCATATCACCTTTTTGAAACTGGTCAATATCAGTAGGAGTTAGCATCATACCCAAACTGTCAATTACGAACAGTACTTTTGGGCGATCTTCTTCTTCTTTGTCAGCGAACTGTGCTTTGTAGTCTTTCATAAATTCACTGATAATTTTTGCAACTTCATCAATCATTGCTACGTTTAGTTTGAGAAGTTTGTCTTCACCGGTGTCAACATCAAGTGCTTGTAGCCATTTCTCGTCTAGTGCGTTTTCACTGTCGATGAGAACACAAAAAATACCTTGCTTTTGTGCTTCTCTGATCAAGTTACCACTGCAGATAAAACTTTTACCTGCACCACTTTCACCTGCAAACACTGTTACTTTGCCCAGCGGAATGCCTTTGTTAAAGTCTCCACTCAGCAGTTTGTTTAGTGTATAATTTCCTGTTGAGATCCATGTATCAGGATCCCTAAATCCGCTACTGAGCCCAGGTACGCTCTTAGTAATGCTTTTGCGGAATTTACTTACGTCAAAAGGTTTTGCCATCTATTTCTCCATAAAGCCACAGTAGGCGACTAGTTGCCGCCTACTTTAATTATTGTTGATTAATTGCTACGATTGCGAATTGCTGCCAAAATATCTTGCGCACTGGGTTTATCACCTTCTTCGCTTGCAGGAGCTGTTGCCGCTGCCGCTGCCGCTACTGCTTCCTGTTGTGCAGGTGGAGTAACTGGAGTTGGTGCCGCTTCTGCTACTGGAGCAGGTGCTGGTTGTGCAACACTTTGTGCCGCAGGTTTTGGCGCTGAATTGTTTGGCGCACTGTTGGCAGTGTCAATTTGTACACCAGCTGGACGATAGAAGTTACCGAACAGTTCTGGATCATACATTTGACCGTCAACACTTGCTTCAAACATTTGACCAATTGCAGTCAATTCAGCTTCAGTTGGCTGTTTAGGAAGAAAATCATTTAGGTTAAACAGCCCGTGAGCTTCAATTGCTGCACGTTCATTGCTGTCTAAACTACGCTCTCTGCGAGCCCAACTTGATGTGCTGTAATCAGCATATTGACCTTTAGTAGTCTTGGTAAGACGGAAATCAGTACCTTGTTCAATATCAGTCGGAAGTTCAACAAAGTCACTGTCCATTAACGCACCTTTGATAATATTAAAGATACTAGGATTAATAATAAACCTACGAATTGGATTGTCAGGAGTAGTATCTTCTTGTAGACTGTTTTCAGCTACAAATCCTTGAAACACATAACTGCGTTTTTTCCAATACTTACGACCCATGTCTTCTAAGTTAGGATCTTTAAACCAGTTGCGTACTTCTGCAAGCACTGGGCAACTGCCCACTGGACCCCACATTTCGTTACATGGAACGTTTACAGTAACACGACGACTGTTGGTATCGCCTTTTACGCCTGCAAACTCCAAACGAATCATTTGACGCTCACGCCAAAAGTAAGTATTACTCGAATCACCGTCTGGTAAGAAACGAATTACACTTGTTGAATTTTCTGGGATATTCCAAAATGGGAAGATAGCGTTATCGCCACCTGAGCTAGATCCGCCTCCGCGGTTTTCTTGTTGTTGTAATTTTGCACGAATTTCTGCCAATGTTGCCATAGTATTTCTCCTATATTTTGCCTATGTTTATGCCTAAGTATGCCTTTGTGACCACTTATGTAATCACTATTATATGTGTATTTTGTGAGGTTGTCAACTAAAAAGTTTATCGAAATCGTATTTTGTAAATGCGCCTTCAAATGTTTGTTCATAGTTCTCACTGGGTACACTGATTGTTTCACTTGCTGCTGATTTCAACTTAGGCATCAATGTTTTAATAGCACTTACTGCTTGTTTTAACATAGCACCATCTTTAATATTGTCAACCTCATCATTGAATCTTGCAAGTAATACACTCAACTGATCCTGATCTTTGCCGCCATCTATGACGCCACTTAGATATTGTGCAATTGCACCAAGTTGTTGTTGGATTGGATCTCCAACAAGTCTCTTGCTTACCATTGGATTTTCAGGATCATTCTTGATATCAACACCTTTGCGTAGTCTAACAGTATCCATTCCGAGGATAGCATTAGCTAGGCTATTCAGTGTCTCTTTTGCAAATGCATCACGTTCTTTGATGGCTTTCATCTCTTTAACTAATGCATTTACATACGGTAGCGCATCATCTAGACTTTCGTCAAATGTGCGTACTGTAAACTGGTTACGAAGTTTTGCACGATCTGTTTCATTGATCTTAACTTCTTTTGCTTCAAACTTTTCTTTGGTTTCGTTATAACACTTACAACCTTTGAGTTTGTTAATTCCTTCTCTGATACTAGCAATACGTTGAGAGACTGCTTCTACGATTTCTGCTGTATCTTCGTTTACCAAACCATTGCGCTTACTGTAGTTGGCAAACTCTTTAAGTTTTTTAAGTTCTACAGTTTGTTCTTGAATGTGTTGTCCAAATGGATCATGTGGGTTGCCACCTTCTTTAACATGACGTAGCATTGCTCTGCCGCCTGCTAAATTGTTTGTTGGCATTTTGAAACGTTCACCTTCTGCATTCTCAATATAAATTGCACTGATGTTTCTGCTTCTACTTCCACGTGATTCTTCGTTCACTGGTTTTGTGTGTTTAATAATAAGTTTAGCACTTTCTAGCTTTTGATAACTGCTCTTGCTAGTTCCGTATGCTGCACTAATACCTTCTTCAATTTTCATGTCTCTCACCTTTTGCGCTTGGTAATCTTGGTCTTTTGGTTCAATGTGTTTTGTAAAACTTTTTAATGTATATTCTATTACACTTTGATTTGCTAGATTTTTTAATTGTTCTAGTGTACGTCTGAATTGATCGATGTCAGTGTTTTGATTAACACTTACACGTATTTCTCTTGTACTATCAGTTTCGTCAAGATTGATCATAGTGCCTAGATCTTGAATATAAAATCTTCTTGCACTATTAGGATCAACAGTATGCTCGCCCTCATCCGTAAACAACTTCAAATTATGTCCGTTGCCTTTGAGAATCTTAAACATTTTTTCAGATACTTTATCGCTGCTAATCATATCAATTCCTTTATTATATTTATGTTAGAAACACAAAAGGCATAGGATCCACAGCCTCGTCGTCACTAAAACTATCTTTTAATTCATCGTAGGCGCTTTCATCATACTGCGCTACTTGTTGAGCAATACGTACTACCAGCACACATGCCATTACTAGATCATCTGTTTCACCATCTTTAGCACTAAAACTACTGCCTCTGGCAATAAATGTTTTGATCTCTTTAAGTAGCGCACTACTTGCAATTTCCATTTTGTCTGTTTCAACCCAAGTCTTAAGTTTACTACATGCGGCTAACTTGCTTTTGTTTGTGGTAGTGAAACCTTTTCTAAAGCCTCTGTTTGCACTGCGTGGTTGACTAATCAGTGTACCTGGAATATTATCTTCACCTAATTCTGCAATTACTACCAATGCCGCTTCGCCTAGTGTATTATTTTCAACACTCCAATATATTTCACTTTCAGGTGCTTCTTCCTGTATTTCTAATAACATTTGTCTTAGTATACGTATCTGATCAGTAATGGGTGTTTTGTTGTGCATCCATTCTGCTACTTGACGCATACCTGGTAGTTCATATATTTGTATAGCGGCATTGTCTCCACCCGTTCCTAAACTTGGATCCAGTCCAGCAATGTATGTTCTGCCTTTAACAATATTTTTATACCAACGTACTTGTCCTGTACGTCTGTGTATGTCTTTGCTTTCCATCATTGCTAGTTTTAGACTGCTAATCAATGTTTCATCATAAGCAATAAATTCATTTAAGTGTTCGCGACGAAATCTTTCTTCGCCAATTTTTCCCTGTTCTTGATCTGCCCACTCTTGATCTCTGTCTGGGTGTGCTTTCCAATCAGCACTGTATGCCTTAAATCCGTTTTTACCAATTTGTTTTTCAAATCCATATTCGTCTACTGTGTTACAAGCAGCTCTCCAAATTTGTGCAAACTGATCATCGTCCTGATTTGGTGTACTAGTAATAATACATTTACCACCTGTACTAAGTGTTGGACTAAGTGATGTCCAGAACTCTCTGGCAATTGTAGGACGCACAAATGCAAACTCGTCCAAGTATGCTAACGAAATACTTAAACCACGACCAGTGTTTTCTGTTGTTGCTTGTGCAATAATACGTGATCCGTTGTCAAACTCCAACGATCCTTTGTTATATGCTGTTACACCTGCACGTACATGATCTGGTAATAGTTCGTATGCAAATCTAATACGTTGCATAATCTCTTGAGCACCACTGTATTTGTGTGCTGCGATAAGAATTGTTTGATCAGGTACATACATAGCATACCATAGCAAGTATGCCGCTGCCGCTGTTGACTTACCCATTTGTCTACTAATTAATGCTATACTGTATCTGTGACCGTGATAAGCATCTAGTAAGCCTTTTTGAAAGTCAAACAAATCAAACTTCATTCTGCCTTTGACAGGATGTTGTATCCATACAAAGTTTTCAATAAAATATTGAGGGTCCTGCGTACACTTAACGATTTCTTCAACTTGTTGAGCTGTAAACTTTTCTCGTTTGTACGGGCTTTTGATTAAATTGGTATCTACACTCATTGTAGTAGTACTTATCTATTAAAAAAAGAGCTATGTCTCCATAGCTCTAGTTTATACCTGTAATTATATTGATGTTGTTCCTGCTAACATTTTAAGTCTTGAAAGATCTGGATTGGTATTTTCCATCTCGCCTGGTTCAGAACCTTCAAGGTGTGCTCTACCATCTTCTTGCATACCTTGTTCACTGAACGATACTTCCATACCAATCATGTCACTGATAGCTTTTTCAAAACCGCTATCTGTATAAATTGTCCAAGGACCGTCGTGCATAACAACTACTTCAAGATAACCTGAATTTTCAGTTACTTCGTAGTCAGTGACTGTGACCATCTCTGGATTTGTTTTATCTTTGTCCCAAATGCTGTCGCCTGCAAGTTTTACTTGCTGTGGCATACTAGCATAACCTGGACCACCAGCACTTGCTTTTGCTGGATTATAATCTGGTGCGCCCATCGCTTCAGTGATTAAACCTGATAATTGTATAAGCCTACTAATATTCATTTTTATAGTCCTGCTAATTGTTTTAGTACATCGATGTCGTCATCTAGTTTATGTGCAGTGTCTTTGCTCATTTTAGTTTTGTATTTTTTACCGCCAAACTCAAATTCTGGCTTATTAGCTCTTGCCGCTGCTGCTGCCGCTTGGTTAAATGCATTTTCATCAATGTCTGCTTCATCGATTGTATCTTCTTCAACTGATTCATCTGTGTAAAGAGAATTTTCAATTTCGTCTGATACCTGACTTGTAAGACCAGCGGCTTTTTGTATGTTTTTTATTGCATCGTCCATACTATTTTGCACATCTCCCAATGCATCATGCATATCGCCTTTGTCTGACATATCGTATTGATATGGAGCTTCAGTGATTGATTCATTTGTTGCACTGCATCCACTGTGACAGTTGCAGTCTGGACCGCAATTGCCGCCGCATGCACAACTATCATCGCAACCACATGCATGTGCCTCTGTTACTACTTGGTTTTGTGCAGCTTTGTACTGCGCATATGCTTCAGTAATATCTTCTACTTTATAATCTTCGTACACTTTTGTTTCATCTACTGTTACATGCTCGCCATTGGCTCCCAAGTATCTACGTAGGCTGAGATCAGCTGGACTGCCTAGTGTGCCTTCGTATTCTTGTGGGTTAGGTTCAGTTGTTGCTTCACCTGGCATTTCTTCTGCAACAGGAGCATCTCCTGTTAATTGATTTAGTTGCTCTGGAGTTACCAATGCAATCATAGTACGCATGCCGTCACTTGAACTTACAACAGGTTCTTCTTGCACCGGCGCTTGAGCATTTTGAATTCCTGCTAATTTAATTAAGTCATTTAAATCCATGTTCTTACACCTTATATTCTTTGTATAGTTCAGAGCCTGCGGCATCTTTCACCATTTTTTCATTATATGCATCGCCGTAATGATCTTCTGTTTTGATCTTTTCAGCATCACTATAATCAGCATCTGCTAAGACACTAGTTGGTTCTTCGTCGCTATCCTCAGCAACTTCCCATAATTCTTCTGCTTCATTCATATTGTTTACAATCATTTCACCTAAATTACATCCGCAAATGCCTGCAATTTCTTCTTGCAAGCTGTTTGGTGTTGCTGGTAACTTTGTTGCAAAGTCATATGTGTAAATTTCTCTTGCTCCTACATCGCCAAAGCCACGTGGCTTGTGCATAATAGTTTTCTTAGGAGCACCCATGCTTTCCATGTTATATTTTTTCATATGCGCTTCGATACGGTCCATATGATCATCTGAAATCTCGTGCAGACTTCTAAGCCTGAACTCATATGTTTTTTCAGATTCAGCTAGATATTGTTTCAAACTTTTCATCGTAGATTCCTTCGTTATAGTTATTTATCAGGTTCGTTGATTTTTGCAATCACTGCATTTATTAAACTGTTGCGATCTTCAAACTCTTCTGCTTGTCCTTCTACTGGTGTTTCTCCACCATTTGCTTTGGCTTGCTGTGTCTGTACTGCATGATCATGTTTGGCTTTTTGTAATTGTAGTTGCACCATCTTTAATTTTTTGTCCATCTTTGCTGTTTTAGCAGTGATAGCATTGGTCATCATTGTACTTGCAACTGCAAATACGTTTGCTGCATGTCTATCTTCTACATTTTGCCCTAGATCCATCAAGTCCTGGAATGCATGCATGGCTTTGTCAGCGTACTTGTCCATATCTGCATCCAATGTCTCCATATCTCTAACCATTGGTAGTGCAGCATCAATTTTATCTGCTGTATCCAATTGCTGTTGTAATTGTGCTAGATCCAACCCAGTATCTTCTTGTTTTATTGGTTCGTCTACCTTTTCTTCATTCATCGGAGGTAAATCAAATACATCTTCAATTTTACTACTCATCGTGTTTTCCTCTTTTTGGGCTGATTAAACAGCTCATGTTCTGTTAGCACTCTAAATCCTACACCTTGTCTGTCACAATATACCTTAGCAGCTTGCCATTTTGCTTCATTGATAATAGCAGATGCTTTCTGTGCAGTGCTTTTAGCGTGTGCTAGTGTTTGTCCAGCAGGCTTAATTTCAATCATTTCTGCTTTGCGCTGTTTATTCTTATCTTCATACACTATAAAAAAGTCTGGAACATAGTGTGTATTTTTACCTGTTGCTGGATTTCTGTAAGGTATTCTGTGTGCTTCACTTGCCCATGCAAGTATACTAGGATGTGTGTCTAACAAACGCATAAATTTTAGTTCCCAACCACTGCGATATCTAGGACGATGTTTGCCCACATACTTGCTAGGATTTTTTACTTCATATATGCCTTGTTGAAACTTATGTGCCATTCTAGTAGTATTTATTCGGCTGGCACTACGAAACTTTTTCCATCTATATTTCTAAGTTTTTCACCTGATCTTAGCGTACCTGTGAATGGTCTCAAGCCTTGTTGTTGAGGAGCTTGAGCAGATCTGTTAACCGCTTGTTGATTTTGAGTATTAACAATGTTTGCTCTTTCAACATTTGCTTCGTTGCTACTACCAGCTTCTGCATCAATATTAAAATGTTCTGGTTGGAAGGTTACACTATAAGTTACAGGTTGACTGTCACTGTATGCAAGTGTGTCGTGTTGTATGTTTGTGATCATACAGTTAAACAATTGTATTGAACGACCACCTGCCGCTGTTTCTCTACTATTGATATTGATCTGTTCAAAAAAGAATCTACTGTTTTGTGCTATTGCTTTTGCTCCAAATGCATGTCCTGCACCACTTGCAAATGTTTGACCAAGCACATCATAACTGTTAAAGTTTACAGTATCTAGTTCATGT
>Ga0181555_1001708_pt1 | contig 19128 bp, 20 predicted proteins | sample 011ome_15_FD_145601 | JGI IMG/M metagenome (GOLD analysis project Ga0181555, IMG submission 145601) | Coastal salt marsh microbial communities from the Groves Creek Marsh, Skidaway Island, Georgia - 011504AT metaG (spades assembly) | ecosystem: Environmental > Aquatic > Marine > Intertidal zone...
CACCTAGCCGGCCGTACCTAGCCGGGGGCGCCTAGCCGGCCACACCTAGCCGGCCGCACCTAGCGGCGTTCCGAGGCATAAGGTTTATCGCCAAGGTAGACGACTCGGCTGTGTGACCAAATATCCTGAGCTGCCCGCCGATCCTTGTCGAATAGTGCCCAAAACAAACCAAGCCCGAAAGGTGCCATAGCAACAGTGGCTACGAGGAAACGTGTGGTCGCCTGGTGGATGCTCAGCAGTTGCCCGGCTTCGTCGACGGTTCGAATCTTCCAGACCTGCATGCCCAAGGTTTGGCCCTTGATGCGCCAAAAATACAGATAAAACAGATAAGTCTCGATGTAGCAGGTCAGTTGTACCCACACTGTCGCCAGCGGTGGTTTGTCAGGTAGTTGGCCATCAACGGTCGCGCCGCTGCCAAGTGCGGCCTGCAGCACGACCAGCGTGATCGCCCATAAGGCGAAGATCAGGAAGAAGTCATACAGTATGGCAGCAAAACGGCGTTTTAAGCTGGCGTTCGGGAAAGCATCAGACATGTCGGCATCACGGGCTTGGGGTGCGCCTAGTCTAACAGAGGTTCGATCTTTGCGCCTCGTTCTGTGCGGCGAGATCTATTAGAATAATAAGTCAGCGGAATCAATCGATGATCTTGCCGATGAATATCCGCACAGATATCCGTCGCGAGCAATTTGAGCCGACAGCTTTAAACAACAGACAGGAGCGTTTGAATGGTTAATTGTTGGATTCGGCCTGAGCGCCGCGATCTGTTGAGCGGATGGCAGCAGGTGCTGATAATCGTCTTGTTGGCATTGCCCGTTGTCGCCACTGCGGCGACAACGTCATTTGCTGATTGGTTGGCCGGCGTCAAGCAACAGGCCATAAGCCAGGGCGTTCGCGAAGTGACGATAGATCAGGCTTTCCTTGGGCTTGAGCCCGACCCGCGGGTGCTGGGTTTTGATAAGAAGCAGCCGGAATTTGTCCAGACATTTGAAGCTTACCTGCGAGCGCGAGTGACTTCGAAAAAGGCCGATCAAGCGCGTCAGTACTACCAGGAAAATCGCCAAGCATTGAAGCTGATTGCGGCCAAATATCAAGTAGACCCGCAATACCTTATTGCATTTTGGGGTCTCGAATCGCACTTCGGGGGCTATCAGGGTAAATACCCAGTGATTCGTTCACTGGCGACCTTGGCCTATGATCCTCGCAGAAGTCAATTTTTCACCCGTGAGTTACTGGCAGCGCTTAAAGTGCTGGACGAAGGCCATGTCCCTCTGGCGGATTTCCTGGGTGGTTGGGCCGGTGCTATGGGCCAAAATCAATTCATGCCTTCAAGTTTTTTGAATTTTGCTCAAGATTTTGATGGCGATGGAAAGAAAAACATTTGGGACAACCGACTAGATGTGTGGGCATCTATTGCTTACTACTTACAGCAAAATCGCTGGCGCGAAGGTGAATCCTGGGGCATGCAGGTTGATATTGCAGGCTCTGTAGACTTTGACAAGTTGATGCCGGAGACGGTGTCTGGTGGCTGTCGAGCGCAGCGTAGCCATACCCGCGAACTGTCTCTTGTCGAGTGGTCCGCGTTAGGTGTGACGCCCTTGGTTGTTAAGCCTGACGATGGTCGGAAATTTGCCATGATTAAACCTGAGGCGGGCGAAACCGTGGGTTATCTAGTGGGACCAAACTTCGGTAGCATCCTACGGTACAACTGCGCCAATAAGTATGCCGTATCTATCGGTTTATTCGCCGACATGATTGCCTCAGATCCTGAGTAGGCAGCAGTACAGAGGTTTGGTCTTGGCGGTTGTCAGACCGATAACATAAAGCTGGCGTCACACTCGGCTACGGTCTGCTCATTGTCTATCCGGATCATGAGGCCGCGCATCATGAAGAGTCGTCCGCGAGCTTTCAGGCAGTGACCTTCGAGTCTGACGGGCGTGCCGGTGGGCAATGAATCTTTGTAGCGCAAGTCGACCTTGGCGGTATAGGCGCGTTTACCTTGCAGAACGAGCCAGTTCGCCATGACATCATCCAGTACGCTGAAGATAATGCCGCCATGGGTGATGCCGGTATAACCGCAGTGTTGAGGCTGAGGCGTGAACTCGGCTCTGCAGATATTATTTTCAAGGCGAAATATCAGGTGCAGGCCGATGGGATTTTCTGGGCCACAGACGAAGCAGTGACTGGCGTTGTCCGGTTGTTCGGTCACAATGGGTTCCACGGTTCATTCAAGCGTAAACCCTACCAGCGGTTAGGACGACAGGCCCAGCAGTCGATGAAAAAACGGCCGATTCAGATGTTCCCAAAAAGACGTTTTGTACATTTGCGCAGGAATTTTGTCTTGGATTTTTTGGTGCAGGCTGGGTAGTTCAGACCAATGTGTGCCCTGACGATAGTGGTGGGCGGTGTGATAGCCAAGATTGCCGGTCATGACATTAAAGATCGGGTTGATGTTGTTATAGGATGCCAGAAAGTGATCCTCTGGTTCATCGAGTCCCGCATGATGTTCGTAAGTTGCCCACGCCGTGATCAGTAGACCGGTGATCATTGGTAGCACAAAGATCATCAAGGCTGCTAGGGGTCTGTACAGCAGCAGCGCGGTGACTAGCGCAATGACGGCGATGGTGTAGATTACGTGGGTTCGATAATGCTTGGGATGGGCCTTGCCAACCAGATAGCCGCGGTAGTAGGCAGTGCCAGCGACAATCAGCGTATATTCCCACATGCCCATCTCGGTGCCGTCTGCACGTTTCCAGCGACTCTGGTCAAGGTCTTGATCGAGATAGTTGTGGTGATGGCCGAGAACATGGTGCAGTAACCATAAGTTAGTGGTCACGCCCGTATGCAGTGCATAGGAAATTTCTAGTAATCGATTCCAGGGCGTCGCTTTAAACGTCCGGGTGTGCTGGTGGTGATGATTCCAGGCGCAAATGCAGCCCTTGGGAATCAGGGTTGCTAGGAAGTAAGCGCCAAATAGCCAAAGATTGTCGACCGTGAAATAGAGTATGAAATCTACCAGGGTCAACAGCAGGATAAGGGTCACAGGGATACGATCAGCAGAGTTTCTAAGCACAGTTATATCTTTACTACCACAAGTTTACTACCACAAGGTCAGGGGTTAAATAATCTAGCGATGGCTTTATAGGCGCCTTGGCTGGGATCGGTGTAGCGGGCATGGTATAAGTGCAAGTTAGAAAAGTAAACAACCTATTTGTTCTGCCAGCGTTGGAGTGAGTGGCGTTGATTTCGTGTGAAGCGCCTTTGTCGCCGGGCGGGAAGAGTCCTTCTCAGGCTGATGGTTGCGCCATCTGGGCCAGGCAGGTTTTAAGGTTTTTATAAGATCGATAAAAGGTGTTCATCATGGTGGATAAACAGACAGCTCAGACTTCGGACTCCCCAGTTGGAGATGGTCAGGTGATCGATTTTAACGCTGCCAAACAACCCCATGTCTTGCAACGCAAGGAGGGGCGAGTCCAGGCCATGCGTGAGACATTCAAGGCAGTGCGTGAGGCGAGTCAGCCGAGCAAGGCAAAATCAGCCAAAACCACTAAACCCCCCAAAAACCGCCGGAAGAAAAAGTAGGAGTCCGGACCCCGGGACTACCTCAACATTTCCTAAGCCCGATTTAACCTGTCGAGGATGGCCTCACGGCTTTGGTCGACCAACCGCGGCAGATCGCTGGCATCTAGACCTTGGGTCGAAATGGGCGCGTGAAAGACTATGCGGGCCTCGCCGGGTGTTAAGTCAAGAGTGTCCGTTGGGAGAATGTGGTGAGTACCCAAAATCGTCACCGGCAGAATGGGCAATTGCAGTTCTAGCGCCAGACGATAGGCGCCTTTTTTAAAGTGCATCAATTCACCATCCCGTGACCGGGTGCCCTCGGGGAAGAAAACCACGGACATGCCATCTTTGATCTGTGTTCTGGCGTTGTTGATTGAGGTCAAAGCTGATTCGGTATTGCCGCGATCGATAAAAATATGGCCCATCGCAGCGCAGGCGGGGCCCAGCACAGGAACTCTGCGCAATTCTTGTTTCATCACCCACTTAAAATCGACCCCAAGATGGCCGTAGAGAGCCAGAATATCTACCTGACTCTGGTGATTAGCGACGATGATATAGGATTGCTTCGGGTTGAATTTATCGCGCCCCTCGACTTGGACGGTGAGCATCATCATGAGGCTGTTAATTTTCGCCCAGATCGGGCCGAGCACCCTCGAGGCCAGGTCAGGTAGACCGAGAAATGCCAGGCAGATGATAGTGGTGCCAATGACCAATGTGGAAACGCCGAGAAACGGGATCACCCACAGCCATTTATAAACTGTGAACAGTCGTTTAGTGAGTTCCCGCCGAGATGGGACCGGTTGGGGTGCGGTGTGATTCATTGATGGCTTGCCAATTGGGTTTTCATTGAGGTATTTCGCCGGCAACGGTGGTCCTGAGCATTTCCCGTCTGTGACCGTGGTAATCAGCGGTGGCACAGTGTTGCGTGCAGCGGTTATCCCACATTGTCAGGGTCCGCTTGTGCCAGCGCACTCGACATCCGAAGGAGGGAGAGATCGCGACGTCGTTGAGATACTTTAGCAACGGCGTGCTTTCAGCCAGGCTCATATTGGAAAAGTGGATGGTATAGACGGGGTTAATCCACAGGGCTTTCCTGCCAGTGACGGGATGGGTGCGGATGACCGGATGGGTCATGGTAGCCGGCTCTGTCGTCGCATTGTTAATTGTCATGCTCTCCAGGTGATCTTTGAGTTTTGCCTGGGGCCCGTAGGAGCGTGTGGCGCTGTGGACTGCAGTCATATTCTCCAGTAGATCTTGCATGCCAGCAGAGAGCGATTCATAGGCCGCGTATAAATTAGTATAGAGCGTGTCGCCACCCACCGGCGGCACGTCGATGGCGTACAGCAGCGTCCTCGCGGGCGGCTGTTGCTGGAACGTAAAGTCGGTGTGCCAGCCGGCGCCAAAAGTATGCGCAGTCTTCTCTGTAGCTTCCTTGATAATCGGCACGACATCGGGGTAGTCCGTCAGTCCCGTGAGGTAAGGCGTCTCGCCAACCCCGCCTTGGCGTTGAGTGAGTTCGAGTAACGACTTTGGATTGAGATCTTGATCGGGAAAACTCAGTACCAGATATTGGTGAAACGCCTCGTCGACTTGAGTTTGCTGGTTTTCAGTCAATGGTCGTGAAAGGTCAATGCCGGATACAACAGCGCCCATGGCGCCACTAATAGGGGTGATCTGCAGACTATCCATCTATTTACTGCCCTCGATACGTCATCTTCAGGACCGGCAGTATTCACTAGCCGGATTGCTGACAGTATGCCAAATAACAGCACCGGGGCGTTAGCTGAGGATTGTAATAACCGTCGAGAAGGAGGATTATGTATTAGTTCTTACGTAATAGCTTACATAAACGGCTTGTCTAACAGGTCGCATAACGGAGACGACATGGATCTGATGAAAGAGCTTGGTAGTTTGGGACTGGGAAGCCGTCTCAAGCGGTTGTCGGACAAAATAATGCAGGACGGTATTCGGGTCTACCGTGAGTCTGGCGTTGACTTTGAGCCTCGGTGGTTTCCACTGTATCAATACCTTGATCGATTTGGACCGAGTCCAGTGATGGATATTGCTCGTGGTCTGGGTATCACTCACCCCGCGGTCAATCAGGTGGCCGGTCAAATGGTGCAAGCGAGACTGATTGCGACGTATCGCGATGCCCGTGATAAACGTCGGCGCTTGCTGGCATTGACCCGTGAGGGGCGGGCCCTGAAACCGGTTCTGACCAGTCTGTGGTCGAGTATTAGTGTCGCGGTTAATGGCGTGCTGGATGAGTCTCAAGTCGCCTTTCTGAAGGATCTCGAAGCTATCGAGGCGGCAGTGGACCGACAGGGCTTGTATGCGCGATTACAGCTGGCGGGTGCTATGACTGCCGACCAAATGCGGCCCGACCGATCGCGGCCCGACCGTCCGCGGCCCGACCGATCGCGGCCCGACCGATCAGCGCCGGAGTTGGTGATAGAGGGTTTCCAGCCGGTGCTGGCCGATACATTCCGGCGTATTAACGAGGAATGGATTACAGAGTATTTTAAACTCGAGGTAGCTGATCAAAAGACGCTGGAAGATCCGCACCGATCAATCCTGGAAGCCGGCGGCGATATTCTGTTTGTGCGTGATACTCGAACCGCCGAGATCCTGGGAACCTGCGCGTTGATCAAGCATAACGAGAGTCTGGCGGAGCTAGCAAAGATGGGGGTGACGAAACAAGCTCGTGGTCGTGGGGCAGGCTTACTGCTGGTGCAGGCTATTATCCATCGGGCCAGTGAATTGGGTTTTCAGCGCTTGTTTCTGGAAACCAATGCGCGATTGGAGCCGGCCATAAAAATCTACCGACAGGTGGGCTTCGAGCAATGCGAACCGCCCCGTCCTTCAGATTATGAGCGGTCTAATGTCTATATGGAGTTAGCGCTTACTAACTCATTAACACAGTAAAAACTTAAAAAATGGCATAGCTGTAGCGCGTCCGTTAATATGCGGCCCTGCGGTTGGAGACGGACAATCGGTGAGTTCTATGAATGACACAGGGGCCTTTGTGGCCGGGCATTATCGCCACTACAAGGGGCAGCATTACGAAGTGGTACTGGTGGCTAATCACAGCGAGACTGAAGAGCCGCTGGTGATCTATCGTTGCCTGTATGGCGACTTCAGCTGGTGGGCCAGGCCCTTGGCCATGTTTGCTGAGTCTGTGCTCATTGATGGCGAGTCAGTACCCCGATTTGCCTATATTGGTCCTATGCCAGATCCGGTGATAGTCCCCCCAGCTGCACCGCCCCTCGGCGAGGCTAGCTAGATGCGCTGGCGTTGCCCGATCTGTGCGGGTGACCTGGCGTTGCTTCAAGACGGTGCTCGCTGTCAGCTGGGTCATCAGTTTGATCGCGCCCGACAAGGGTATATCAACCTGTTGCCCGTGAATCACAAAGGCAGCCGAGAGCCCGGTGACGGGGCAGAGATGATCAAAGCCCGGCGGGCATTTCTGGCGGCCGGGCATTATCAGCCGCTGGCAAATCGGCTGGTGGCTATTGTCTGTGACAGGGTGCGTGACAGTTCGCGCATTACTGGGCCAGTCAATGTTCTGGACTGTGGCTGTGGCGAGGGTTACTACACGAGTGCGCTGGCTGCGGGATTACTGGAGCTTGATACACCTGCTCGAGTCGCTGGCCTGGACATTTCTCGAATGGCACTGCGTCTGGCGTCCCGTCAGCATGCTGGGATCGAATTTGCTGTTGCCAGCAATTTTCACTTGCCGGTACACGATGATCAAATCGATGTGATGATTCGAATCTTTGCGCCGGGTGATTTCGGTGAAGTTCGCAGAGTATTGGGCCCTCAGGGCATCATTATTGTTGTGTCTCCCGGGCCAAGACATTTATATGAGCTGAAGCAGGGGATCTACGCCGAACCACGGAATCACGTAGCGCCAACGATGCCCGAAGGCTTTGACTGCCTGCTCGAAGACACGCTGCAGTTCCCTGTGGTGTTGCAGACTCGAGAAGAGATTGACGCGCTCCTGACCATGACGCCCTTTGTTTGGACGGCTCGGCGTGAGACTCTAAGCGAACTGGATCATCTCACGCAGCTGACAACACAAGCGGATTTTATTATTCGCTGCTATCAGCCCATGGCTGTTTAAATCCCGCGGTCAATGGTTTCGATCCTAAGCAGTCTTTTTGGTGAGCTTGGCCCAGTCAAGCTCAAGGCACATCTGGCCGCTGCGATTAGCCATCACCATAAACATCTCGTTACCACGGTCGGTCTCGCCGACAATCATCGAGGCAATGACGGCCATGATTAACCCAGCGGGGGCATGATTGCGGTAATAGCTGAACGCCGTGTTGAAATTCAGATCAACCTTATAAGACTTCAGTACGCCCAGGTAATGCTTTAACAATTGCTGCTCTTCTTTGAGGCGCACTTCCGGCAGTAGTGATGTGCCCAGAAAATAGCTGGCATCGGCTAACGGGCAACCCAGTGCGATTGACTGCCAGTCAACCACTGCCAGCGGGTAGGGTCCACCGAACATCATGTTGTCAAGCCGGTAATCCACATGAACCAATACTGGCGGACCATCGTAAAAGGCGCTGTAGGCGTCGAATCGTTCGCCAACCAGCGCACAGGTTTTGATATGGTCTTTGTTCAATAGATCGGTGTAGCGTGCCTGGAAACCGGGTTCTAGCATCTTATAGAGGCCCTGGACCATCTCGGCATTTTCTGGCGTCATGCTGCCGTTGAGTAAGGGATACTGTTGCAGCGTTTTGTCTCCCCATCTTGGGCCTTGCAACTTGGCTAGTTGCTCAAGAGCCAGGGCGGCTTGATCGACGGTGCAACCTGCCAGTTGATCGCCCTGTTCCCCAGGTGCCAGATCTTCCATGACGATGACGAAATCATGAGTGGTCTCATCAGCGATGGCGAACAGCACATCAGGGGTTTGTATGTCGACACTGTCCTGCAGGTGTTCGTAGAAGAAGACCTCGCGAATATAATTCTGCAGGTCTATACCGCTTTGTTTACTGGTGGGGTCAGAGGACGCAAATTTGCCTACCACAGACTGCGGGACACCGGGGCCCGACAAGGTAAAACGGACATTTTCGCCAACTTGGCCGGTGCCAATGGTCACAGCGTCGAAAGCCTCCACTCGGCCATCCCGGCCAGCGTGTTGAAGGACCAGCGTGAGCCACTCGGGCGTGACCTGATCGGGTCGAGTTATCAATGTAGGCGACATAGGTATTCACAGTTTGAGTGTCGTGCAAGAATAGGTTCAGTAACAGCCTGATGCAACTTCGAGTTTTGGATTTATCGGCATCAGTTAGTGAGTAATTTAAAATAGCTCGGCTGCCATATTCAAGATGATAAGCGCCAGTCCGCCTGGCGGAGCTTGTAACCCAGTAGGTCGTCGCGTGCCTTATGCCGGCGAGCCTAAACAAAATAACAGCAGCAGCGACTGCCCTAGGTGAGCCCCGATGACTAAAAGCCTATTTATTTTTCGCCGTGACCTTAGGGTTTTCGACAACACGGGTCTACTGGAAGCCGCGCGCCAGTCGGGTGAGGTGGTTGTCTGCTTTATTTATGACGAAACTATTTTGGCAGGATATTCCGAGGGTGACTTTCGCTTGGAATTTCTTCATGCCAGCCTCATGGATTTGAGTCAGCAGATACAAGCGCTTGGTGGACGTTTGAATGTGTTTTTTGGCAAGCCCCAGGATGTGGTTGAGGATCTGCTCAATACCGAGACGTTCAGTTGTGTTTATGTGAATCGCGATTATACGCCCTATAGCCGCCGACGCGACGCCGGCCTGGAGGCAGCCTGCGGTTCTCGCGGTGTACATTTCTTTACAGTCAGCGACGCCTTGATTAATGAGCCCGAGCAAGTCTACAAAGGCGACGGCGGCCATTATGCCGTCTTCACGCCCTTCTATAATCGGGCGCGACAATTATTTGTCGCGCCGCCTCAGGAGGATATGCCTACCAATCTCTGCTCGACTAAGTTCAGTGATATCGCGCTGGAGGACTTGCCGTCAGGTGTGCCCCGAGGTAAAGCCCAGTCTGTATTTTTGCCGGGCAGGCAAGGTGCATTGCAGGTATTGGCGAACCTGGCGCCATTAGAGACCTATGAAACAGATCGCAATTTCCCGGCACTGCCAGGCACGAGTCATCTGTCGGCCCACATGAAATTCGGTACCTGTTCGGTACGCGAGGCTTACCACAAGATTGCCGACAATCTCGGTGACCAGCATCCATTGTTACGACAGCTTTACTGGCGTGATTTCTTTACCCATATCGCGTTCCACCGACCGCGAGTTTTTGGCCATGCCTTCCGCGAACTATATGATGGTATTGTCTGGGATCAGGCAGGGGAAAAATTTCAGTGTTGGTGTGAAGGTAAAACCGGGTTCCCGATTATCGATGCCGGTATGCGCGAGTTAGTAAACACTGGCTATATGCACAATCGAGTGCGGATGGTGGTAGCGTCATTTTTAGTGAAAAACCTGCATGTGGATTGGCGCCTGGGCGAGGCCTTCTTTGCTCGGTATCTGACGGACTATGATGCCTGTGTGAACAATGGCAGCTGGCAATGGGCAGCGTCCACCGGTGCAGATGCGCAGCCTTATTTCAGAGTCTTTAACCCCTGGCGACAACAACTTAAGTTTGATGTCGACGGCGTGTATATCAAGCGGTGGGTGCCGGAGTTAGCGGCCTGGCCAGCCAAAGCGATACACCGGCTGGAGAAAGATTCGACTGGCTATTTGGCGCCCATCGTCGATTTACGAGCCAGTGCCGAGGAGATCAAGGCGCGTTTTCGTGGTCTAAAAGATGCTCGTGGGCTCATCTAGGTTGGTGTCGACCGACAGGGTGTCTGTGAGTGGGCGGATAGCGACGATGGGTGAACCGAAATGAACCATGCCACCTTCAAGCAAGTGTTGGCGCTGCCGGCCAGTACGCCTGACGCGGTACTGTTCTATGGCCAGTCCAAGCAACAATTTGGTGAGCTTTGGTTGCCCTCAGACGCGCCGGCTAAGGGTGCGCCGCTATTGATTTTGATCCATGGTGGGTGTTGGTTGAATGCCTTTGATATCGCTCATAGTCGAGCGATGGCCATGAGCCTGAAGCTGCAGGGTTATGGGGTTTGGTCCTTGGAGTATCGGCGAGTCGGTGATGCGGGGGGTGGTTTTCCCGGTAGTTTTATGGATGTCGGTGAGGGCGTAGACTACGTTCGGCAGTTGCATGACTATCCGCTGGATCTGCAACGGGTCGTGCTGATCGGCCATTCCGCGGGCGGGCAATTGGCGTTGTGGGCGTCGAGTCGTGCCCAACTGCCGGCCGGCCATCGATTTCATCAAGCTGATGCCTTGCCCGTTCAGGGCGTCATTGGGTTGGCGGCCATTATAGATTTGGTGGCGTATGCTCAAGGTGACAGTCAATGTCAGCAGGCGGCGGTGAAATTGATGGGAGGTACGCCGGAACAACAACCGCAGCGCTACCAATGGGTTTCCCCCGTGAACCTGCCGTTGGCGTCGAATGCCTTATTGATCCACGGCATTGACGACAGCGTCGTGGCGTTTGCACAGAGCAAGTCAGCGGCAGCCCGAGTTGGCGCCGAATGGTTACCCATAGCCAACGCTGGTCACTTCGATTTAATTCATCCGCCAGCAGATGCATGGGTATCCGTGTTGCATGCTATCAAGGGAGTCTGCAAACCATGACCCGACAGGATTGCATTGCGCTAGATGCAGCAGATCCGCTGCGCGTTCACCGGCTTCAGTTTGCGCTACCCGATAACCTGATCTACCTGGACGGCAATTCACTCGGCGCGCTACCCCATGTGGTCGTAGAGCGTCTGCACGCAACACTGAGTCAGCAGTGGGGGACGGATCTGATCAGGGGTTGGAATCGGCATTGGATTGATTTGCCGACAGTAGTTGGGGAAAAAATAGCGCCGATTATCGGTGCGGCGCCGGGTCAGGTGATTTGTGCTGATTCAACCTCCGTCAACCTGTTCAAGCTGTTGGCTGCAGCCCTGCAACTGAACCCAGGGCGCACGGTGATTCTGTCTCAGGATGACAATTTCCCGACAGATTTATACATGGCCCAGGGTTTGTCTGCTCTGGTGGGCGAAGCCCGCTGCGAGTTGCGCCAGGTGCCAGAAGCGCAGTTGTTGAATAGCTTGAATGCCGACACGGCGGTTTTGCTGCTCACCCAAGTGAATTTTCGCAACGGTCGATGTCATGATCTGCAGGCGCTGACGGCGGCTGCCCATAGAGCGGGTGCGTTGGTTCTGTGGGATCTGTCCCATAGCGCTGGTGCCATGCCGATACACCTCGATAGCTGGCATGTTGACCTGGCGGTTGGCTGTGGTTATAAATTTCTGAATGGTGGGCCCGGTGCGCCAGCCTATGTCTACGTAGCAGCCCGACATCAGGCAGCAGTGATTCAGCCGCTGACAGGCTGGATGGGTCACGCCGCCCCCTTTGATTTTGATCAGGACTATGCGCCCGGCGCCGGCATGTTGAGATTCCTCTGCGGTACGCCATCTATCCTCGGCCTTAGTGCGCTGGATGCTGCGCTGGATCTGTGGGCAGATATTGATCTCGAACAAGTCAGACTCAAGTCGCAGCAATTGGGTCAATTGTTCATTGCCCTGGTTGCCGCCGAACCCACGCTAGGGGTCCTTGATTTATTGAGCCCCGCAGTGGCTGACAGTCGAGGCAGTCAGGTTTGTTATGAGCATCAAGCAGGTTATGCCATGGTTCAGGCGTTGGCTGAAGCAGGGGTGATTGCGGATTTTCGCGCCCCGAACATCCTGCGGTTCGGTTTTAGCCCACTATATACGCAGTTTGTTGACGTCTGGGACACTGTCGTTCAACTGACATCGCTGGTGTCGAACGGGACTTATCAGCAGCCTAGGTTTCAGCAGCGCGGTTTAGTCACCTGATTGCTGTCGCCAGCTGCTACAAGTGTCTCGCCAGAGCGGCGAGTGAAGGTGTGGTAGGGGTGATCAGCCTCCACGGCAGAGCCAAGCATAGTTCGGCGAGATGAATCCCTAAATAAACTGGCGATGAAGTCAGTGAGTAAAATCTTAAAGACTGAATAAAAGCGATTCTTTGACGTTCATAATTTGCGTTAGTCGAACCGTCAAGGATGGATACCTGTGTGGTAGACTAGCGCCGATGAAAAACCCTACCTATTTTGCTACTGCGCCGAAAGGCATGCCAGACCTGCTCGTCACCGAATTGCAAAGCTTTGGCGCGACCAATGTCTCTGAAACCCGTGCCGGTGCCCAGTTTGAAGGCTCGATGGAAGTCGTCTATCGGGCTTGTCTCTGGTCGCGTCTGGCGAACAGAATACTGTTGCCGCTGAAGACTTTTCCCGCCGATTCGCCGGAGGCGCTCTACGAGGGTGTCCGCAGTATTGATTGGACGGCGCACCTCTTGGTCAATCAAACACTGGCAGTTGATGCCAATGTTTCAGCATCAAAAATCACCCATAGTCATTATGCGGCACTAAAAATCAAAGATGCGCTTGTCGATAGTTTCGCTGAAAGCCATGGCGATCGTCCGAATGTGGATGTGGATCGGCCAGACATTCGCATCAACTGTTACATTCATAGAGATCAGGCGGCGTTGTACCTCGACTTGTCGGGTAGCAGTTTGCACCAACGTAATTACCGATTAGAGGCGGGTCAGGCGCCGCTCAAGGAAAATCTAGCAGCAGCGCTGTTACTCCGGGCTCGTTGGCCAGAGATACTGGCTGACAAGGGCGCCTTTGTGGATCCGATGTGTGGGTCTGGCACGCTGGTTATCGAGGCGGCGATGCTGGCCGCGGATATCGCTCCGGGCCTGACCCGTGACTACTATGGTTTTCTCGGCTGGCGACAACATGATGTGGCGTTATGGGAGGGGCTGATCAAGGAAGCGTTGAGTCGCCGTGAAGCGGGGTTGTCGAAGTTGCCGACCATCCTGGGGTTTGATAATGATCGTCGAGTGCTAGAGCAGGCCCGGGATAACGCCAGGCGTGCGGGTCTTGACGGCAAGGTAGAGTTTGCGTTCCAGGACATAGAACATTTTCGCCACAGTTTTCCCGCCCAGGGTCTGGTTGTGACAAATCCCCCCTATGGCCGACGTCTAGCTGAAACTAATGAGTTACCCCGGCTATACCACGCATTGGGAACCCTGTTAAAAACCCACCTGCGTGGTTGGAAAGCGGCGCTATTTACCGAGGATCAGACCCTCGGCAAGCACCTGGGCTTGCGCGCGGATAAACTCCATACGCTCTATAATGGAGCCATTGCCTGCAAGCTGATTCACTTCACCATTGAAGAGAGTCACTTCTACCGAGATGCTCGGCTGCCGTTTCGGGTTAAACCCGCTGAGCTCTCAGAGCACGCGGCCATGTTCCGCAACCGTCTAGACAAAAATCTCAAGCAATTGACCAAGTGGGCGCGTCGAGATGGGGTGTCCTGTTTTCGAGTCTACGATGCCGACTTACCTGATTATGCCGCCGCCATTGATGTCTATCGTCGCGCCGGCGCGGCCGCAGGATCAGACCCCTCAGAGGTTGTTGAACAATGGGTCTGTATTCAAGAATATGCCGCGCCGCAGACCATTGATCCGGAGAAGGTCGGGCTTCGAACTCGAGAGCTGGTCACTGTCGCGCAATTGGCGTTGGGTGTTGATGACGATCACCTGTTCTATAAAACCCGGGCTCGACAGCGAGGTGAAAGCCAGTACGAGCGCATCGCTACCGAACGTCGTTTTCATGAGGTCGCCGAAGGTAGTTGTCGATTTTGGGTTAACTTTGAGGACTATTTGGATACCGGCTTGTTTCTCGATCATCGACCGATTCGCCAGCGTATTGGCCAGCAGGCTCGCGGTAAGAAATTTCTGAATCTGTTCGCCTACACCGGTGCAGTGACAATTCATGCCGCCCTGGGTGGTGCCGTCACGACGACGACAGTGGACATGTCTCAAACCTATTTGGATTGGGCGCGGCGGAATCTTGAGCTTAATGGTCTGGATGAAAAAACCCATCGACTGGTGCAGGCCGATTGTCTGCAATGGCTTTCCCAGCAACGGCAAGAAGCCAGCTATGATTTAATATTCCTTGATCCGCCGACATTTTCAAACTCCAAGCGAATGGCTCAATCCTTTGATGTCCAGCAGGATCACGGCCGTCTGATTCGACAGGCGATGCGTTTGTTGCAGCCTGACGGAACCTTGTATTTTTCAACCAATATGCGCAATTTCAAGCTTGATGAGGATATCCAGACGCTGTTTGAAACGAAAAATATTAGTAGTGAAACCATCCCCCATGACTTCAAGCGCCGGCAAAATATTCATCATTGCTGGCTCATGACCCCGAAGAAAATCGGTGCGCAGTCAAATAACGTCAGCCTGTGGCCAACCCGTTAGCACAGAGGCCGGGCTGGTACGATTTTTTGCGGCCGCTAGCGGCTTTCTGCGCTTACAGGCTTTCCTGAACGCTGACATTGCTCTAGGCTCTGACTTTTGATTCGTCCTGAAAAATCTTCCATGCTGCGCCCATTGTCAGAGCAGCACGGCGACAGGCGATACTTCTCCATTGGCAACCGGTTATTGAAGATACCAGGCGCTTTCTATCGGCGCTAAGCGCTGAAAATATTGACCAGGCTTTAATCAAGCAGGAGCGAAGCATTGAACGTAAATTGGAATTATCCAACCCAGGTGCTGGTTGGTGCGGGTCGGTTGCAGGAATTGCCTGAGCTGTGTGTTCAGCATGGTATGCAAAATCCGCTGCTGGTCACCGATCCTGGCCTTGCGAGTCTGCCGATGGTTGCTGAGGCGCTGGCGCTTTGCCATGCTGCCGGACTGGCCGTTGGCTGTTTTAGTCAAATCAAGCCGAACCCGACCGGCGCCAATATCAAGGATGGCATTGCGGCTTTCCAGGCCGGTCAGCATGATGGTGTGATAGCAATGGGCGGCGGCAGCGGACTCGATGCGGGTAAGGCTATCGCTGTGCTTGCTCAGCAGACCTGTTCGCTGTGGGATCTCGAAGACATCGGTGATCAATGGCAGCGAGCAGATGTTAGCCGAATAATGCCGCTGATCGCCTTGCCAACCACAGCGGGTACCGGGTCTGAGGTGGGTAGGGCCGCCTTAGTCGTGAATGAAGCGCAGCAGCGCAAAGTCATTATATTCCATCCAAAGATGATGCCCGCTGCGGTGATTCTCGACCCGATGCTAACGCTAGGTCTGCCTGCCGGACTCACTGCAGCGACGGGCATGGATGCTTTGTCCCACAGTCTGGAAGCCTATTGTTCGAACTATTACCATCCCATGGCGGAGGGCATTGCCATGCAAGGTATGCGTCTCGTAAAGGACTATCTGCCTGCTGTAGTTCGTGATGGCACTGATGTGGAGGCTCGCCAACAAATGCTGGTGGCTTCAATGATGGGGGCTACGGCTTTTCAACGCGGCTTGGGTGCGATGCATGCTTTGGCTCATCCGTTGGGGGCAATATTCGATGCCCATCACGGCATGTTGAATGCGATTCTTATGCCCTATGTACTCAAAGCCAATTATCCAGTGATCAAGCAGCGCATTGGGCTGCTGGCGCAATGTCTGGAGCTCGAACCGGACTTCGAGGGTTTTATGAGTTGGATTCTGGCTTTACGTGCCGAGATCAACATTCCTCATACACTGGCGAGTACCATTGATGCCGACAGTCTTCCCGATACCATTGGTGCCATGGCTGTGGCTGATCCGTCAGCGGGATCCAACCCTATCAGCTTCTCTGCACCCCAGTATCGACAGATCCTGCTAGCCGCGCTGAATGGCGAGCTTTAATGGCTAGCCTTTAGCAAAAAGCCTTTAGCCAAAAGCCAAAAGCCAAAAGCCAAAAGCCAAAAGCCAAAAGCCTTTAGCCAAAAGCCCTAAACGAAAAGCCTTAAGTGGATAACCCTCAACGCGAAGCCGTTAATAACCTGCTTTGGCGACCGTCTCGCAACGCGCCTACAACGAATTTTCGAGACTTCTCACCGCCTTGGAGTAAAACTCTCGCTGTGCCAGTATCATGATGGTGACTGTGCTCATGACCATAAAAATGTAAGGGTGAATCAACCAGAACACCATCGCCAGGCAGAAATAATACGCCCGCAATCCTTTGTTATTGTCGTGACCGGCGACATCCAGTAGGCGAGCCATGGCGTCGATAAAACGCTCCTTGGCTTCAGGGTCAATCGTTTCGTTCGGCGTCGGTGCGCTGCCCATCATTACTGCGGCGAAGCCATACTGGCGAAGGCTCCAGGTAATCATAAAAAACGCATAGACCAGCACAGTTACAATCGTCACCAGCTTGAACTGGACCTGCTCGGTGGTCTGAAGCAAGTCAAATGGTAATTGATTGGCCATATCGGCAATTAGGCTACTGGCTGACATGGCAGTGAACACTGCCGCTAATAGAATTAATGTGGTTGAGGCGAAAAAGCCGACGACCCGTTCCTGGCTCGCCAGCAATGATGAATCAGTCACGCGGTTATCACGTTCCAGCATTTTTCGAACCCAAAGCGCCCGGTGCAGGCGCATGGAGTGGGATAACGAAGTTTTCTGACCCCGTCGGGCGCGACGTCTGGCATAGATGGAATAGCCGAGCCAGACGCAGAGCATGTAAATCAGGGCGATCAGGTCGATATAGATAGCAGGCACGGTGGCGATCTCAGTGTGGTTAGTGGTGCTTATGATACCAATCAGTGGTGCCATAGGCTCACGCAAAATGAGGTGCAGTTGATTATGCTGCGCCACTTTCACGCCTGGCCTGGATGACTTGATGCTAATGCGAAGCGCTCAGGCGGTTTTACCGAATATTTCGAACCTCGCCAGTTTTCAGCATGGGATGGTTGGCGGGTTGGTAGGTAATGATAATGGCCCGTCGAGAAGTGTCTGTATGGTTCGGCTGCGAACCGTGAATCACATGGGGGCTGAAAAAAATCAAAGAACCTGCGGGTACGGTCAACGCCACCTGTTGCGCCTCGTCAAAACAATTCGGCGACGTAAAGAACCCACCGAGCAGGCTGCCATCATCAGTGCCGGGCAAGCAGCCCTGCCGATGACTACCTCGAATAACTCGCAGACAGCCATTGGTTTCAGTGGCCTCGTCAAAGGCGAGCATGACGTTGGGTAGCTGGTCCACATGCTGGCTGTCGTGAATCCAATAAGGCGAGTCCTGATGCCAGCCGAAACCGGAACCCTGGCGTGGGCGTTTCAGGTTTAGCTTGTTAGTCCATAAGGCAATGTTCGGTGAGCCAACCAGTTGTTGCATAGGGTCAGCGAGACGAGCGTCGCTGACCAATGACGCGAGTCGTGGGTCTAGCTGGTCAACGGGTTCTATGACGCGCAGCAAGTCACTGTTGAGCGTTTGTTCAAATTGTAAAGTCATCCGGTCCACATCGATAAAACGTTTCTGGTCGAGGATATAGCTGCGGCCCTCGTCCGCCATGGCCAGGGCGCGACTCGCGGCACATTCTGCAGCATCCTGCAGTTCGCTGATTTCTGCGGGGCTGAAAACTGATTCGCGGACCAGGTAGCCGTGCGCTGAGTAGAAGGCAGTTTCTGCGGCATTCAGTGCGAAAGACATGGGTTAGATCACCACCTGCATCAACCAGCGTACCAGGTGGTAGTTGACCTCCATCGGTTTCTCCTGGGCCATCCAGTGACCGGAATCAATCACCGCTTCCGTCAAATGCGTGCAGAGGCCTCGCATAGGCTCTGCTAGCGCAGAGTGCACGGCGTCACAAGTTGAGTCATAACGGGCCGCGATGAATAAAACCGGCATCTCGAGTTGCCCGCCGTTTAGGGCTTGGTCGGCGTATAAGGCATTGGCGGCGTGGTTCATATACCAGGAATTCGGTCCAAAAAAGCCGTTGCGGGTGAGGGCACTGGCGTAGGCGTGAAGATCCTCCAGGCTCAGTATATCTGCATCTCGCGGTGAGTCTGGGGGTTGCGCCGCACCATCAAACCAACCCTGGTTTTGATAGACCAAAGCCGTTGGCGATCGCTCACCGATGGCTGCAGTTGAACCCTGGCGAAATAGTAATTTTGCCGTGGCCAGCGGATTGGCATCCATCGGCGCGGTCGCTGCATCGAAGTGGTCTTCATAGAAGCGCATATACTCCCACTGGCCGGCGGGATATTCATCGAGCGGATAGCGTGTTCGGTCAACCAGGGCGCTGAGCTGGTCGAGTCCACGCTCGACCGTCCCATAGGGCACACACAAGTTTGCGATGGCCCGGCAGCGTTGTGGATGATGACTGGCCAGATTCCACACCACAGGACAACCCCAGTCGTGGCCAACCCAGATCGCTGTGGATTGGCCCAGATGGTCGAGCAAGGCGAGCATGTCATCGACGATGAAAGATTGCTGGTAAGCCTCGTGCGTAGGATAAACCGAAGATCGGCCGTAACCGCGCATATCAGGCGCGATTGCTCGAAAACCCATGGCGGCAAAGAAGGGTAGTTGATGCCGCCAGCTGATTGCGAGTTCTGGCCAGCCATGCACAAAGATGATCAACGGGCCGTCCTCAGGGCCGGCGGCCAGATAGAAGCTAGTGTG
>Ga0181555_1001719_pt1 | contig 19061 bp, 14 predicted proteins | sample 011ome_15_FD_145601 | JGI IMG/M metagenome (GOLD analysis project Ga0181555, IMG submission 145601) | Coastal salt marsh microbial communities from the Groves Creek Marsh, Skidaway Island, Georgia - 011504AT metaG (spades assembly) | ecosystem: Environmental > Aquatic > Marine > Intertidal zone...
TGCTGTTGTCGGGGTCAAGGTTTCCTGTTGGCTCATCTGCCAACAGGAGCTCAGGACGGTTCACAAGAGCACGCGCTATTGCCACACGCTGCTGCTCACCACCAGACAAAGCGGCTGGGAAACTCGAAGACTTATCTTCAAGTCCCACAAGACGGAGCACATCCGGCACGCTTGTCTCAATAAAGGCTCTGGATTTGCCAATAACTTGAAGAGCAAACGCGATGTTTTGATAAACGGTCTTATTTGGAAGTAGACGAAAGTCCTGAAATACAACCCCGAGTTTTCGGCGGTAGGACGAAACCCGCCGCTGTGGAAGGGTCCTGAGACTTTCTCCCAGCACAAACAGTTCGCCCGAATCAGGTTTTTCCTCGCGAAGTATGAGCCTCAAGAGCGTTGACTTACCAGAGCCTGAGGACCCAACAAGGAAAACAAACTCTCCACGGTCAATTTGGAGCTCAACATCAGCCAGCGCCGAGGCGCTTGCTCCACGATAGCTTTTGGTAACTCTCTCAAGGCGAATCATCTCTACCAAAGCCTAGATAAAGAGAGTAGAACCTTAGCTGTAGAAAACAGTGTGTTAGCGGTTTTGCTGAGCCCGCCACCTTATGCCTGCAGAGATGAAGCCATCCAATTTTCCATTGAACACATCTTCCGGATTGTTCTCCTCGTGCCCCGTCCGAAGGTCTTTGACCATTCTGTAGGGTGCTAACACATAGGAACGCATCTGCTCTCCCCAACTGGCTTTGACGTCACCTGCGAGCTGCTTCTTTTCTGCGTCTTGTTCGATGCGACGGACCTCAAGAAGCCTTGATTGAAGTACTCTCATGGCCTCGATTTTATTTTGGAGTTGTGACTTTTCGTTCTGGCACGTTACGACGGTGCCAGTCGGAAGATGGGTAATTCGGACGGCGGAGTCTGTGGTGTTCACGCTCTGCCCACCTGGTCCGGAAGACCTAAAAACATCGACCCGAATATCACTGTCAGGGATATCAATTTCCTCGGAAGATTGGATGAGCGGGACTACCTCGACAGCAGCAAACGAGGTCTGGCGCTTTCCGGTTGAGTTGAAGGGGCTCATTCTTACAAGCCTGTGAGTCCCGGACTCGACGGATAGCCTTCCATACGCGTACGGAGCATCGAACTTAATGGAGGCAGACCTGATACCGGCCCCCTCCGCATACGATGTCTCCAAAACGGTCGACTTCATGCCGGAAATTTCGGCGTAACGTAAATAGAGGCGCATCAACATTTCGGAGAAGTCTGTGGCGTCGTCTCCACCGACACCGCTTCGGATGCTCATGACAGCTGGATAGACATCATATTGACCACTAAGTAGGGTGTCGGCCTCTAAAGCGCTAACAAGACCCTCGAGTTTCAGAATACTTTCATGGGCTTCTTTGCTTGCAGCAGCATCTGCTTCCTCCAAAGCTAGCTCGAGAAGGACGGAAGTATCATCCAATAATCTCCCTATCTCCCCAAAGCGAGATAATAACGCCTTCTTGTGGGACAGGGCAGAAGTCACCTTCTGGCCGAGTTCCGGATCGTCCCACAGGCTTTGCTTCGCGACTTCATGCTCCAAATTAGCGATTTCACTCTCCAAGCTCTCTAAGTTGAGGCTGGCCAAAATCTGCTGTAGCTGTGCTCCCAAAGCCGAAACCCGCGCTCGAGGGTCTGTTTGAGTCAAGGCCTCTCAGCCTCTCCGTCGCTTTCTTGCCATCCAATCAAGGCCAAGGGGGTCGGAGAAGATTCAGTTTGCAACTTGTCACAATCTGAATTCATATTTATGCCTTTATGCCGTGTCACCGGGCCTTAGGTCTAGGGCTGTTGTCATAGTCTAGACGCGATCGGGAGAAATAAATGAAGTCAGCTCTAATAACAGGTGTGTCGGGGCAAGACGGTAGTTATCTGGCTGAGTTCTTACTCTATAAGGGATACCACGTCCATGGGCTGGTGCGGAGATCGTCAACGCTCACAAGACAAAGGATTGATCACCTTCAGGGCAAAGAGAGATTTCAGCTTCACTACGGTGACTTGGGCGACCCAGTGAGCCTACACACGTTGATTTCCAAAATTCAACCAAACGAAATTTACAACCTGGCTGCCCAGTCGCACGTAAAGGTTAGCTTTGACCAACCCTTCTACACTGGGCAGGTCACGGCTCTAGGTTCCATGGCAATTCTTGAGGCAATTCGTTTAGCAGCTCCTGAGGCAAAATTCTACCAGGCATCGTCTTCCGAAATGTTCGGAGCTACTCCGCCTCCTCAAGACGAACAAAGTTCTCTTCAACCCCGTTCCCCCTACGGAATCTCCAAGCTCTACTCACATTGGATGACCAAGAATTATCGCGAAGCTTATGGCTTATTCATGGTTAGCGGCATTTTGTTCAATCACGAGTCCCCAAGAAGAGGGGAGAACTTTGTTACGAGAAAAATTGCGAAAGCCGTCGCTTCCATTGACCGAAAAGGCCTGAGCAAGCTGGTTCTTGGCAACTTACACGCCGAGCGCGATTGGGGATACGCGCCAGAATTTGTCGTAGGAATGTGGAAAATGCTGCAAGCCGACCAGCCCAGGGACTTTGTGCTTGCGACGGGTGAATCATTCACGGTTCGTGACTTTTTGTCTGCCGCATTTTCTTCTGTAGGCAGGAACTGGGAGGAGCATGTCGAAACAGATGAGTCTCTTTTTCGACCAACAGAAGTAGATTTCTTAAGAGGTAATCCAGCTGAAGCTGAAGCAATCCTGAAGTGGCGGCCCCATGTCATTGGTACCGACCTTGCCCAACTTATGGTGGAACATGAAATCGATTGCCTTAATTCACCAACCGGTTTTTTGGTAGACGGTATCGACTGGGAGCAAGTTGTCGAGTCTGTGTTTGGCTAAGTGCAACCGGGCTCTGAGCAGTGCAGTTTTTACATTGCCCCCCGTTCTCTTTATTGTCCTAAATTTCTTGCTTGATTGGCCGGTCGTTAGGGCTTCTGCGGGTTTGGGGGACAGAGAATTTGGGGATCTGTTCCTTGTTCTCGAATCTGGTGAGTGCTTCAGGACAATCGGCTTCGATGTCTATTCATCTGAGTTAACTGCAGGTTTAGCCACATGTCCCACGTTTGTTTACGGCTCGATTTCGTTGTTGCTGGCCGCTATTTCAGGTGTGTCTGTTGGCTACGTGCTTGGGGTTTTCCAGGCCCTGCTTTTCGCTGCCCTTGTTGGATTGTGGTGCCGAAGACTGTTCGACTCAAAATGGCGCGGCGGTCTGGTCAGTTTGGCAATTGTTGCGTCTCCACCAGTGCAGCTAATGATTGTCAGGGGAAACCTGGACACCTGGATTGGTATTTTGCTTCTCTTGTTTTTGGTTCGGGAAGGTGTATGGAGCGAGACAAGGCGACTTCTTCCTCTCGCCATGGCAACTCTGGTCAAGTTCTACACTCTTCCCCTCCTAGTCGTCTCTTCATTTCGCGCGGGTCGCTCTGCCGGCAATGGTTTGAGCAGACTTGCATTGTTTGCTTTGCTCGCTGTGACAACAGTCACAGTGCTGTCGGACGTCACAAAACTTGAGTCTTTGCCTGCACCGACAGAAGCCAGCTTCGGTTTCTTAAGTTTCCAAATGTACTTGAAATACTTGAGCTTCAATGTCCCAGGCTTTGTCCCGCTTCTTGCGCCCATTCTCTGCATGCTACTTCCACTAGCCTGGCGACCCTGGAGGAATCTACTATTCAGGGTGGATGCAGCAGATTCTGGTTTTCTAGACATTTCAATTGTTTTTCTATTTGTATTCTTCGCAGCCCAAAACTATGATCACCGCCTATTTCTGCTCACTTTTCTGGTCGCCATGGCTCTCAAGCCATCGACGATGTTCCCTCAAACGGTTGCATGGATCGGCTATGTCTCTGCTTGGCTAAGCTCGTCTCTTGGCATCCAGTTTGCTCGTGGTGTTGGGAGTGAATTTTTGTGGAAGATTGCAGGCGCAGGTCAGTTACTTGGTGACTTCCTTCTTGCCATTTTTGTAGGTGCTATCTTTATACGGCTGATAGTGAAGGTGACCCAATGGATCCGATTCCAACCCCATCTCGGGAGAGCAACTTAGTAGTCCCTCTGGCCTTTAGTGGACTCAAGCGAGAAGAAATCAATGCAGCAATAGAAATTTTGGAGTCGGGTCGCCTCACCATGGGTGAGCAGGTCGCGAAATTTGAGGAAGAAATTTCGGACTATTTAGGCGTTGCACACTTCAAAATGGTGAACTCCGGCTCGTCTGCCAATCTGCTGATGATTGAAGCCCTGATGAGGCCTTCATCAGGCAAACCTCGTCTGAATCCTGGAGATGGGGTGCTGGTGCCGGCAATCGCTTGGCCTACCACCATATGGCCGCTTGTACAGCTTGGGCTCGAGCCGATTTTCGTAGACGTTGAAGAAAGAACGATTGCAATTGACCTTGAGCAGGCGCGTTCAGTCTTGGAGGCAGACAAGGAGTCAAAAATCAGGGGTATTTTCCCCATACACCCCTTGGGATACTCGCTAGACCCTATCAAACTGCGGAATCTTGCTAGTGAGTTTGACCTCGTAGAAATTAGCGACACTTGCGAGTCTTTGGGTAGTCGGCGAGGCGGGCTCCATGCAGGTACGAGTTCAGTCATGGCCTCATTTAGTTTTTACTTCAGCCATCACATAACAACAATGGAGGGTGGCGGTATCGCCACTAACGAGGCCGCAATCAACGAAGACCTAGTTTCTCAGCGTGCTCACGGATGGTCCCGGGGAAGATCGGATCTCCACACAGCCAACGAACTGGAGCCAGACACACTTTTCCAATTCATCACCACAGGCTATAACCTTCGACCAATGGAGGTTCAAGCGGCAATTGGACGGGTGCAGCTCTCGCGCCTTGAAGACTTTGTCCGCAGAAGGCGAGAAATCTCAAAATTCGTTGGGGAGAACCTTTCCGAAGGCTTTCAAACCGTGGATCCAATCAGAGACCTTGATCTTCCTGCAGAAGCACACTCATGGATGTTGTTACCAATTGAGTTGACTGGTCCCTTGGAATCCAGACGTAAGGAAGTCATGGCTAAACTTTGGCATCTAGGGATTGAGTCAAGACCAGTCCTGACGGGTAATTTCCTGCGACAAAGGGCCGTTAGAGCCCTTTTCCCGGAGTGGCCAAGCCCGTCGGCATTCCCCGCGGCAGAACGTATTTCTCAGACCACATTTCTGGTCGCCTGTCACCAAGACCTGAGTGATTCGCAGGTGAACTACATGGTAGAAACTATAAGTGGCCTGGGGATCAATGTTTAGTCGCGACGTCCAGAGCACAGTGGTTATAGCAAGTTACCTTGACTTGGGCTCAAGTCTCAAACTCGCGACGCAAATTTTGCATGAAGCTCAAAATAGCGCTTGCATAATTGTGGACGATTCACCGGTCGACATTTATACTTCGTTTGAAAAGCAGATCTTAGAGGCGAAAACGCAGGCCAAAGCACGTTTGTCCATCAGTCACAGCAGCTTGAAGGCCGGAAGAGGACGGGCTGTCAGGAGGGGCCTGAAGCTTGGCTTGCAGATGTTCCCCTCAAGCGATGTTTTCATAGAAATGGATGGGGACGGGTCGCATCGAAAGCAGGATGTGCTGGCTTTGCTTAGGCACAAGGGCGAGGCAGAAATCGTGATAGGTTCCCGGTACCTAGAATCTAGTCACATCACCGGATGGAGCTTCGGACGCAAGTTGCTGTCAAGAGTATTGAACTTTGTTCTTCCTAGACTACTGGGAATAAAAGTCAGTGACATAACAAACGGCCTTAGGCGCTATTCTCGAAGAAATGTTCAGCGATTGCTCGAGCATGAACCAATCACTGACGGCTTCATTTATTTATCCGAAACGCTAGCGCTTTTGAAAGAAGAGGGGACTCCTGCCGAAATACCCATTGTTTTTGAGAACCGAAGCCAGGGTCAGAGTTCTGTTGGACTCGGCGAGATGTGGGATAGTTTTCGCGGCCTATTGCGGATACTGCGCATTCGTAAATGGTAAAGATCTTTGGGACGGGTCTGACTGGCACCATTGGGATACACCTTGCTAAGCATGGAGTTGAACCACTCAACTTTAGAAACTTAGACTCCGTTCGAGAACAGCTAACGAAAGCAAGACAGGAATTCTCAGTAATTCATCTCGCAGGAGTAGTTGGCAGCGCCATAGGGAAGTTGGACGAATCTGAAATCTTCGAAGTAAACGCCCACAGAACCCGTCGACTTTTCGAGCTTTCTATGGAGTGCGGCGGTCTTAGAACTTTTGTTTTTGCCTCATCGAGCCACGTCTACGCGAGGTCAAATGCTTCTTTGACCGAGGAATCTGAGCTGGGACCAGCATCGACTTACGCGATGTCTAAGCTTCTTGCCGAGGAGCTTTTGCAGACACATCCCAATTCGAACAAATTAACGATTGCAAGGATTTTTAGCGTTCTCGGACTAATTGGAGATAGGCCCGGAACCTTGGGGCATACGGCACTCGAAGTCTTGTCTGGTGAACGGGTGGGCCCTATTGGTTGGGGTCTGGATGTGCGTGACTTCTCGAGTCCTGCTGAGATCGGGTATTACCTGGTACGGCTTGCTGCTCGGGACCCCGTTGGAGTCGTGAACCTCGCATCGGGAGAAAGTCAAACTGTGCATGCCGCAATAACGAGCCTTGCGACGACCCTGGGTCTCCAAGTGCAAAAGGGGGCCTTCAAAATGGAGCATTCAAGTGACCCAGTGAGATTGGCTAACGTCGAAAAATTGAACTCCTTTTTTCTAGATCCTCGTTAACTTTCACTATCAAGTCCGACGCAATGTCCTGATTGCATTTGACGGGAGCTAATGGTGGAGGTTAGCCGTAAGGAGGGTCTGGCTAGTGGCGAAGTACGTTGTCGGATCAGACACTGCTAGAAAAGCTTTGACGCAACACTTCCCTCATGACAAAGGTCCTAGAACTGTTTCACCGGCAATAATGGCTTGTGGGTAATCTGACCATCCTCAAATTGACAAAATGTTACAACGAAAGGGTCTGGCCAGAAGACAAGCCAAGTCCCAGCGGACTCCAGAACTATAGTTGCAACCTCGACGGCAGAGTTGTTGGTTCACAAATAGATCGCTTCTAGAGATCGACGGACAGCTAGCGCCTCTCTGCAGAGTAACTCAAGAGCACGCCTGTGAGCAGGAAATTTGCTAAGCATCTATGGGTTTGGCTACGCCTACTTGGCAGCAACTTTATAGTCAAGACTCATCGAGATGGCGGTGATGGTGGGATTTGAACCCACGGTGGATTTTCACCCACACAACTTTTCGAGAGTTGCACCTTCGGCCGCTCGGACACATCACCGACACCCATTATTCCGTATATTCGAGAAGGCGCCGCCTAAAAGTTGTTGACACTCCTCCTTGAGTACACCGCCTACAACTTCAACACTGCGCCCGTGACTCCTGTCACGCAGCAAATCATAAACAGACCCAGCAGCTCCGTACTGGGGGTTGTAGGCCCCGAAGACTAATCTGCCAATTCCAGCAGATCGAATTGCCCATGCGCACATGGGACAGGGCTCGAGCGTAACCGCCAGGCACATGTCTTTTCCCTCACGCTTCAGAATTTGTAAATCCAGATTTCCAATTGCCAAAAGCTCCGCATGGGCCGTGGCGCGGCCACTTTCAATCACAGCGTTCTTTGAGGAAGAAAGGATCGAGCCCGAGGAATCAAAAATTACTGCCGCAATAGGCAGGTCACCAGAGCATTTAAATGATGTGATCTCCAATGCAGATCTCATCATTTCCTGAGGAGAAGGAACCACAGCCGAACTATACCCACAAATTAATGTACCTGTTAAATGAAGTATGGGTAGGAGCCGAAGCTCCTACCCATACTTGGTTCAATTTGACTACTTGGTTGTCACAGTGATTGTGTCAACCAGAACTCGGTCGATGTAGATGCGCACGGCGATGGTGTAACCAGCACCCGTGTACTCAACTACACGCTCGAAGTTCGAAGCAAGAGACGCTACTACAACCCAGTCTTTTCCAACCTTGGCAGAGAGCCTCTGGCCTTCGTAGCCCTTAGCATAAATAGCTACATAACCCTTGAAGGATCCGGCGTTGACCTTCTGGTCAGCTGCCGCTGCTGCATTTGCACCAACGGTGATCGACTGAACAGATGTGATCTTGTCTGCAACTGCTGTGACGCTACCGTCCTTGCTGTAAACAGCGGTTAGGGTGAACGTTCCAGAGTCGAGAGCCGAAGTCAACACGGATACCTTGAACTCACCGTTAGTGTCGGTCTCAGTTGGAAGAGTTCCAACGACGATTCCGGCAGTTCCGGTGTAGGTAACAACGATTGACGCAGTGGTCTTGTCCGTGTCTTCCTTACCAACGTTGTCCGTGTAGACCGCGTTGCCATTGGCATCCACGAGCTTTCCGGTAACGATCTTGGTTGTACCTGCAGTAATTGCAGTAGTGTCCCAAGTGATGGCCACACCCTCATCAGAACCTGGCTGGTCAACAATCAACAACGAGGTCGTTGAAGTTGCTCCAGTGGTCAGGGTCATGGTGTACGTTCCAACCATTTCGCTTGTTGCGTAGAAGGTGTAGTTCTGACTCGAGTCAACACGTACGGTCATCGTTCCCGATGCTGTGTTACCTGCCGCATCCTTGAAGACAACTCCTGTACCGGTAACAGTTACTGCTGAGCCAGTGTTGGCCGCCTTTGCGGTAACGGTTGCCCAGCTCAGAGTGCTTGGGAAGTAGCTGACGGAACTGGAGTAAGAACCTGCCAGTCCTGTTGTGAAGGAGTTCGCAACCGACGATACGTTGACGGTGATGTTGCTGTCGTCAGTCATATCGGTTGCTACGAATACACCGCCCACGGACCTGTAACCATCTGCCTGGATCGTGGCTGATCCAGTAGCTGTAGCTGCCTCTGGGGTGAAGGCAAATGAAGCCTTACCGCCGGAAACTGCGAGGGTCGAGACAGTAGTTGCGTAGTTGAAGCCCGTTCCACCGCGGGTCACATTGATCTGGTGGGTGTCACTGCTCAGTACGTTCCACTGATCCCTGATTGAGTATCCGATGGATACAGCAGTTCCTGGAGCTGTTTGGTAACGGTGATAGTCGTTCACAACGCGGTAGTCGTTGGCCTCTGCTGTCATCGTGATGTTGGTTGCCGTGCGGCCTCCCGAGGTCGCCTTGACAGTTAGTGCATCGGTGTCAGCAAATCCACGAATGGAGAAGGTGAGGGAGCCCCAGCCGTTCGCTCCCGTCGTAACTGCTTCAGCAGTTGGGAGGGAGGTGGTCCAGGCGCCGTCGCCGATCTTGATTTCCTTTACGCCGATGGTTAGGCCAGTTACGCCAGTCATCTCGATAGAACCAACAACACCACTAACAGATGTGTTACCAGAGTTGGTGGTAGCACCGAAGAGGATTGTGTAGGTTCCATTCTGTCTGATCTTCTTGGCGGTTGCGGAACCGGTCACGTCAGTACCGTTGTTATCCACACGCATGCTGATTGCCGATGCGCCACCCACTCCAGAGAAGTAGTAGGCCCATGCGCCAATCACGTAGTCACTCGAGGTCTGCAAAGTTGAGTCTGGCGAGTAGAAAATAGCCTGGCTCAGAGTCGAGTTGTTAGCAACCAGAACGTTGACACTATTTGTCATCGCCGAGCGCTCACTCTCCTGAGTCCGGCTGTGAGCCTGAAGGATGATGCTCGAAACGGAAGCACTGTTCGTAGTGAAGTCAGTAACTGTCGTTTCAGCGTGAAGGTAGAAGTTTCCATCTAGGTTTAGCACGTTCAGGCCAGTAACAGCTGCGCTAGCTGTGAAGGTTCCGCTTCCAGCAGCCCATCCACTAGAGGCGTGTGTTGCACCCGCGTTGTCCGAGCCCTTCAACGTGATCGTCTGGGTCGTGTACCACTCACCGGAGTCAAGCACTCCGTTGGTTCCACCCTGCTGGTCAACCCAGATCTTCAGGGTCGCCGTAGCGTTAGGTGAGGCGGAGGTTAGAGTGGAACTCGTAACCGCACGAATCGAGGCGTAAGCGAGACCGCTTGTTACAACCGCCGAAATTGAAATTGAATCCAAATCATTTGGCTGGTTGGTGTGGGCCAGTGCCGCCGCGTCAACGAATCCAGATGCGGACGCTACAGAGGAGTAGCTGTCTGCTCCCGCGTACGTTACAACTCCGTTGGAGGCAGTAGTTAGCGATGCACCCAGATTTCCAAGGTCCACCGATGAGTCAGCATCTACACCGATAACGAAGTCATACAGGCCATCACCTGTAACTTCCCAAACGACGCGGCTGACGCCAGAGCTTTCTGTTGCGAACGCAGTGTTCGTGATACCTGCCTTGAGCTGGGCATAAAACGGAAAGTCCTCGGTTACGAGGCCGTCAAATGTCGTTCCGGCTACTGGGCGGATATCAATATTTGCCCCTCCGCCTGAGGCCTCTGTTACGGCGCTAGCTGGAGCGGCCGAGAACAACGAGGCAATCAGAGCAAAGATGGCACCAACAGCAAAGCCGTTTTTCTTTGGCTTTTGAAGCATTGATATTTATCTTTCTTCTTGGTTTCCAGAAGTACGTTTGCACTCTGGTTGGGAAAGCTCGCCACGACCAACCAAGCAGGACATGACAGATCTCCCTAACAAAGTCTAGCGAGAACAGGTGCGATAAGTTACGGTTTCGCCTCGGGAATTTGCGAAGTGCTCTTCAATGGCAGAATCACGATTTGAGAGTCAATGAGTTCTCCCGTTGGGCTGATGACAAAACGTGCACTCACCTTCGAGCTTGAGATGTCAGATTGCTCGACGGTGAGATTTCCCAAGGCCCCGGATAAGTCTCCCAAAATCAGGTCGGTTGCCCCATAGAAAATTTCGATGTTGCCCGTGCCAGTCTCAGAAACGAATGAGAGCCCGTTACTTGGCACGGCCACCAAAGTGCCAGAGGGGGTTTCCACCGTCATCCAAGAGTAGGCAACGGGTTGTTCAGTATTGTCCGAAAGGATAAACCCAAGCTGAATCCCCCCTTCGGCCTCGAACACAAGGCTGCCTTGACCGCCCTGCCCTTCAACAAATGTCTTTGACGGTGAGTTTCCAAAGCCGGTCAGGGCCACGTTGAACTCCGAAGCTAGACGAACACTTTGCTCAATGTCCAATGGCCTCGAGTCGTTGGCTTCAGCAACTCGAGTGTCAATCTGTCCGTCACCTGACTCAGACTCGACTGGGTCAGAGACGGCCAAGGTCTCTTGGTCCCAACTCGCCTGATAGGTTGCCGGGCCAACATCCGTTGAATTCTCGGTGTCTGCACCTGGCCTTGCATCAACCTCGGTTCCCGTCACAAACGGACGCTTGATAATCTGAGAGAAACGGATGTCACTGGAACTCGCTGCTATCTCCGAAGTGGGAGGGGTCGAAGCGCCAAGAAACGTCATTGTCATAAGCACAGCCACTGCTATGAAAGCGGATGCGGCTCCCTTTGAAACAGCGGAGTTCTTGCTGGCAGCTATTGAGAGGATCTCGCTCACCGACCTACCCTCAACCTCAGCCTCTCCCACAAGTGCCTTGCGGAACGATGAGCGCGCCCTGAATAGAAGCTGCCTAAATGCATTCTCACCGACACCCATTTGCTGAGCAACCTCTTCGTGAGACTTCTCCTCATACATAGTCGCGATAAGAGCTTCTCGGTGTCGGGGGTTGAGCTTTGCCAGCGCCAGGCGAATGATGGCAGCATCGTCAGCTCGCTCAAGAGAATCAAGTGGCTGGGCCTCGTCTGCAACGTCATCCGGGAGCGGAACCAAGTTGTTATTGAGCCCAGCTTGAGAAGACCGAATAATGTCGAGACAAAGCATCTTGGTCTTCCACTTCAAAAACTTCAACACACCCAGTTCTGAATCCAGCTCTGGCAATGCGGTCATCAGATAGAGGAAAGCGTCCTGAACAACTTCTTCAGCCTGCGTCTCTTCCCTAACGAACTTCCTCGCATGTCTTATGAGGTGTGGGCGGAACCGCACGTAGATATTTGCAAAGTCTTGTGCAGACCAATCCTTGAGAATCACGCCGTGCTCAGCATCTAAATCGCCCATGCCGAACGGTGCAATTGATTCCTCAAGGGCAGACAACGGGCGCAGGTCTTCTTTAGACGAAGCCTGATTTGGGGCTTTTTCGGACATTACTACAAATATACGCGTCGCGCCCCGAAAGTGTTACGGAAACTTTGCTTCTGGGGTCCCATAGATAGGCTGAAGCGATGAAGATTTGCGTGGTTGGACTTGGGTATCTTGGTGCCACTCACGCTGTCGCAATGGCAACACTTGGACATGAGGTGCTCGGCATTGATCTAGATACAAACAAGGTTGACTATCTCAATGCCGGCAAGGTTCCGTTCCATGAGCCTGGCCTTCAGGAGTCTCTCCGAGAGGCTCTGTCGACGGAATCAGTGGCTTTTCAAACCTCATTCGAAATGACTGAACCAGCATCAGTGATTTTCATTTGTGTCGGGACACCTCAAACCGTCTCTGGCAAATCAGCCGACACCTCGTTTGTTTTCTCCGCTGGTGAGAGCCTCGCGAAAGTGATTACGCCCGAGACAGTCGTAATTGGAAAGTCCACTGTTCCAGTCGGAACTGCAGCAGCACTTAGAGATCGAATATCAGAAGTGGCAGGATTCCCTATTCATCTAGCCTGGAACCCTGAGTTCCTTCGAGAGGGTACAGCGCTCGAAGACTCTCTAGAGCCAGACAGGATTGTTATTGGCAGCTGGGATGACTACAGCTCACAGAAACTCAAAGAGGTCTACAAGCCCATTCTTGATAGGGGCACGCCCCTGGTTGAAGTTGATGTGCCAACCGCAGAACTAGTGAAAGTGGCGGCTAACGCATTTCTCGCTACCAAAGTCAGCTTCATTAACGCCATGGCCGAGATAGCAGAGGTGTCGGGTGCAGATGCGGTTGAGCTTGCGAAGGCCATCGGCTATGACGAGCGGATTGGAAACAAGTTCCTCCGCAATGGCATCGGGTTTGGTGGCGGCTGTCTGCCCAAAGACATCAGGGGCTTTGTTGCCAGAGCCGAAGAACTTGGAGCTGGTGAGGCAGTTAGCTTTCTGAAAGACGTCGATGCAATCAACCAGCGCAGAAGAGCAAGGGTCTTGTCGCTCGCCGCGGAAGAACTTGGCGAGCTAAAAAACAAAAAAGTCCTAATGCTGGGGCTTTCTTTCAAGCCAGATTCTGATGACATGCGCGACTCTCCCCCCCTAGACATTGCACTGCGATTGGCCAGAGCTGGTGCGCAGGTAACCGTGCACGACCCTGTGGCGCTTAGTGCCCTAGGCGACAAGCACCCGGAATTGATCATGGAGCAGGATTTGAGTGCCGCGGCCAAGGACCAGGAGCTTGTCATCCTTGGAACAGAATGGTCGGAATACAAATCGATAGATCCAGCCTCTTTCGGCGACCTGGTAGCAAACAAGTTGATCATCGACGGCCGAAACGTCCTCGATGTGGCCTCGTGGCAGGCGGCGGGTTGGAGACTCATCGCCCTTGGTCGCAATGTCCACAACTAAAAGAATCGGCATCAGCTTCGTGATGCCGGTGCGAAACGAGGCAAAGCATCTAGCGGAAGCCGTAGAGGCAGTTTTCTCTCAAAAGCACAAGGGAGGCAGCGAGCTGATTCTCGCAATTGCCCCCTCCACAGATTTGACACAAGACATTGCCTCCCAGTTGAAGAAGAAGTACAAAACCAAACTCACCATCGTCGAAAACCCAGCTGGCGACACTGCAACGGGACTCAACCTGGCAATTGCCGCTGCAAAATTTGAAACCGTCATTCGCGTCGATGCCCACAGCCAACTGTCTGATGGCTATGCGGCACTTGCCCAAGAAATTCTCCAAGAAACTGAAGCCGCGAATGTCGGCGGCATGATGGTCGCAGACGGCGAGAGCGAGTTCCAAAAGGCCGTTGCCTTCGGCTATAACAATCGCATTGGACTCGGAGGCGGTGCCTCTCACCTCGGCGGCAAGGCAGGCCCTGTAGACAGTGTTTATTTGGGCTGCTTCCAAAAGAGCTGGCTCGATAAGGTCGGCGGGTTTGATCCGAAATGGGTAAGGGGTCAGGACTGGGAGCTCAACAAGAGACTTCGCGAGGCCGGCGGAACAGTATGGTTCGACCCGAGACTAAAGGTCACCTATTACCCACGAGACAATTGGCCAGCACTAGCAAAACAGTTTTTCAACACAGGAATATGGCGTGGTGCTCTGACGAGAGAGGCGCCTGGCCAGTCAGCCATCCGCTACTGGATACCCCCGCTTCTGGTGCTGTCAGCTCTTCTCTGGTTGCCGGTGACCTTGTATTTGTTGGTGATCGCATTTGCCGCAATGAACGCAGGTGACCTGAAGCCTGCCACCAGACTCTGGCTAATGATTGTTCTCCCAACCATGCACTATGCCTGGGGCATCGGGTTTTGGTTGGGGCTGGCTAGGGGCACCAGATAAGACCTACTGGTAGTTTTTACCCGTGACCAGCCAAGACCTGATTGTCTGCAGTTTCTACACCCCAGACGATTACTACTCTTCCCACGCTAAGGCTCTAAGAGCTCAGCTGGACGGACTTGGCATTGACCACGAGCTTCTAGAGATCACAAAGGCCCCAGGCGAGGACTGGGCAGACACCACCAGGCGCAAAATCGGTTTCATCAAGAGTGTCTGCGACATAAACCCAACCAAAAAAGTCTTTTGGGTGGACATCGACTGCCGCATCAACTACCTCCCCGAATACATCGCTAATTCAACAGCTGACCTGATCGGCTTCCAGCGCAGCTTCGGCTCACCCCTTCAGATTGGCTACGGAAACAGAACTAGGTTCTGGGAGCCGAGCTTTTGGGGCCTGGGAACTTCCCCGCACGCAAGGAGGCTAATCGCCGATGCATACGAGCTTGAGCAGCGTGCTGAGGTGAAGGCAACCGATGATTACTTCCTAGAAGAGGCCTGGAGGGCAAACGCGAAACACCTCACATTCCAGATGATCCCCTCAACAGACATAATTCGCGAGCGGGCTCCTCTGGAGCTAGGTCAGCGTCAGCCATTCTTTGTCTTTGGCAGCTCCGGCAACGTCGCCGAGTTCAAGAACAAAGTGGCCCAGCATGGCGGCGGCAAGCAGGTTGGACTAAGGAAGAAAGCCCTTCAGCAGGCCAAAAAACTAGAGCGCAACCTTCCAGATGCGATCCGGAGACCTCTCAGAAGAATCGTGGATGCCAGCGGAGTGACCGGGGTGTTGACCTCGGGCCAGGCAAGGAGCATTGATCCCGAGAGGGCCAAGGCAATGGGAGAAATTCTTGGTGGAGCAATCAAGGGAGACCTCGCGCTATACAAATCTGCCAGAGAGAGATTCAACAAGAAATACATTGCCTCTCAAGGCGAGGCAGCAAACCTTGAGGCAGCAGAAACCTTCGCACATTACTCAGGCAGAAGCTCTGACAAGTCTCTCAAGCTGACGTGGTGGGCAAAGCCTTTCCCGGGAAACTTTGGTGACTGGCTATCACCGCTGATAATTGCCCACTACTCAAAGGCAAGGGTCATCATTCAGCCGCCAACCAAACCAACTGGCAAGAAACACCTAATCTCTCTTGGCTCGATTGGAAGGTTCATTCAGTCGAGCGCGGTGGTGGTTGGCACCGGCCTCTCAACAGACGATGTTCAACTAAGCCGCAAAGCAACCTATGTCTCGGTCAGAGGGCCGCTAACCGCAAGAGCCCTTAAGGCCTCCAAGGGTCCGGAAGTGAAATCATTTGGTGACCCTGGGATAGTCATGTCCAAGATCTATCGCGTCAAGCGCGGCCAGACAAATGGCAGAGGTGTGCTTGTGAGGCACTTCTCCCATAGCTCTGCAAACCTCAAGCTCCCGAGCAAGATTGATGAGCTCTCGGTCATGATGTCTAGACCTAAGGACATCAAAGAGTTTGTGACCAAGCTGAACGAGTACGACTATGTGATCACCTCAGCAATGCATGTGATGATCACCTGCCACTCCTACGGCATCCCTTGCGCCCTGGTCACATTCGAGGGCTACGAGGAAAACGTCCACGGCAGCGGCATAAAGTATGAGGACTACGCACTTGGCGCTGGAGTTGAGGTAATGAACCCGGTTGTCCTGCCAACAGACCTATCCAGGACAAACCTCAAAAAAATCACCAAAACCATCAAAGTACCAAGCAAGAAGATCAAAGAGGTCGAGGGGCATATCAAGGCAGCAATTGCGATGGTGCTCAAATGAAGCGGATGACCTCACTGCTATGGAAGTCATCCAGGCAACTTGTGCCCAAGGGTAAATACCGCTGGCAACTGATTTTGCTAGTTCTGATAGCTGCGGCAATTCCGGTGACCGAGTTGCTGGTGGCAAAGCTATTTACCGACTTAGTTGTATCGGGTGCCGGCATGCCAGTGGCGGAGATCGTCATCTCGGTCATCTTCTTCGCACTTCTTTTTGCCACCACCCGAATTGCCAACTACCTCCAGAAGACCTACAGGGTCAAGTTTTTTGACAAGGCCTTTGGAGCAGACGAGCGTCAGAAAACCGCAAACACAGAAAGCTGGGAGTGGGCCATGGCTTTGGAGCTGGTAAACGTGCTTTCGTTCCTAACCCAGATGTTCGTAATCGCAGCCTTCTTCTTCTTTCTAAACCCAGGCTTTGCAGCCATCAACCTCGCCTTCATTTTGATCGTGCTCCAGGTCATGGGAGTTTTGTTTGTTAGGCAGTTCAAGACTCAGCGCGGGTTTGTTCAAAAGCGCAGAGATAAGGAAAATGTCACCCCGGCAGAGCGCCTCGGCACGAGAATCCAGCAGGCTGAGTTTGGCACACTCCTCGCAAGCTTTGGCGTAGTATTCCTTTTCGCCATTCTGATATGGCTAAGCATCGAAGGTCAGATCAGCCTTGCCAACACCATTGTGTTCTTCCTTGGCCTGAGACTTCAGAACACCACGTTCAGCTCGGTGTCCTCTGCTCTAATGCGCTTTGCAAGGGCCAAGGCCAACAGCTTCTAATGAGCACCAAACTCACCATCGGATATTCCGTTTTGATGGAACGCCTCCAGAACATCAATGCGATTCCTGAACGCCCAGATTGGGAAACTGTTGTTGTTGTTCAAAACCCAAAGAGGCTCTCCTGGAAACTTGACGACCTCGCTGCACTCAAAAACCGCAGCGACCTAAGCGTCGAGGAATTAGAAAGCACCGGTGTCGCAAAAAGTAGAACGAGAGCCATCTGGCTTGCAAAGGGCGAGTATCTGGTTTTTGCGGATGATGACATTGTTTTCAACGAAGATGCCTTAACAGCTGCCATTAGTTATCTAGACTCCAACCCAAAGCTCTCCCTGCTGCTCGCGCAAGCAAGCGACCCCTCTGAAAATTTGCGCAAACAATACCCAAAAAGCAAAACCAGGTTGGGGCTGCTCAACTCGGCCCGAGCTGCAACATACGAAATGATCATCAGGGTCGATGCCGTTAGGCAGTTTGGTGTGGTCTTCGACGAGAACTTTGGAGCCGGCAGCGAAAACTACCTAGGTGATGAATACATCTTTATTGCTGACCTTCTTCGCGCAGGAGGTAAGGGCGAATTTGTTCCAATCACTATCGCCACTCACCCTGAGGTCTCCTCGGGCTCGGGCTGGGGCACGGCCAGAGATCGCATCGCCAGGGCAAGGGTCTTCACGCGCGTATTTGGGTGGCTTGGGCCGATAGTTCGCCTGGCCTTCGGAGTCAGGAGGTTCCGCGAACTGGGTGGGCTACGTAACCTCTTGCGCTTCGTGCTAACGCGTTAGGACAGAGTCCTCGGCTTTGAGCACCCCGTCGATGTAGACCTCGACATTTATCTGATACCCGGCACCAGTGTTGCGCTTGGTGAGTGAATAGCTTTTACCAGGAGCCAGAGTAATTGGGTCTACCTTGAGCCAGCGACCTGCAACCTTTGCCGTCAACTTTCTACCCTCATAGCCTTTGGTGTAGATGGCGATGTAGCCATTGAAGGTGCCGATCGTCACTTTCTGCTCGGGGTTTTCCTTTGGAGTATCAGGTGTGCTGGTCTGGGAGGCAAGCCGATCATATGCGGCCGCAACATTCACCATCGGAATGTCCTTGCGGATGACATCATCAACCATGGTGCCGGTGGCCTTCATTGCGGCGAGAATCTGTTCGCTTGTCTTGTCTGGGAATGCCTGCCGAAGAACCGTAAAGGCACCAGCAACCATAGGCGTTGCGGCAGAGGTTCCCGAGCTGGTCAGATAACCAAGAGTGTCGGCAGAGCGTGCGAAGTCAGGCGCTAGTAGCTCGATTTTTTCCGACATAGTGACATACCAGGAGATCTCGCCGGCAGGGTTCACCGAGCCAACTGCAACGACGTCCTGAAGACAACTTGGAAAAACCGAGGTTGCTATGTCGAGGACCGGGGTGTTCCCGGCCGCGGCAAAGGTGATGATTCCGCGGTCTCTCATGTCCCCAATCAAAGTCGCAAGCTCGGTAAGTGCCGGGTTGTTATCGCAAAGAAGCCAACTTCTAGGCATCTCAGAGAAGAGTCCTCCGAATGAGAGCGACACAGCGACTGTGTTGTTGGCAGCCGCTCGATCAGAAATGTACCTGGTGGCAGCGGTGATGCCCTCAAGAGTGAGGTCAATATTTGCCATCACGATCTTGGCGTCAGGCGCGATGCCGCCCGCGGCAACACTGTTCGGTTTACCAGCCGCAATGCCAGCAACCATGTTTCCGTGGTTCTCCGCAAAAACAGGGAAGTTATTGACGATCCGCTGCGATGCCGCGATTAAACCGGTTTGACTCTTTGACCCATTTGGGCAGAAGTTATTTGTATAAGAGGCATAGAGGCAAAAGCCATCAATAACCTCACCCTGGAAGTACTCATGCGTAAGGTTCACGCCCTGGTCGATAAAAGCGATTGATGCGCCAGATCCGGTGTGGCCAGCTGCCCAAACCGAGCTCACCTTGACCATGTCAAAGGCAGGCTCTGCAACGTTGGCCTTGGCAGGAGTGGCAAGGCCAACTACTGCCAAGACTGTGACAGACAAAGCTGCAAATA
>Ga0181555_1001727_pt1 | contig 18979 bp, 22 predicted proteins | sample 011ome_15_FD_145601 | JGI IMG/M metagenome (GOLD analysis project Ga0181555, IMG submission 145601) | Coastal salt marsh microbial communities from the Groves Creek Marsh, Skidaway Island, Georgia - 011504AT metaG (spades assembly) | ecosystem: Environmental > Aquatic > Marine > Intertidal zone...
AGCAGACAACAGTGGTCAATATACTTACGCTCAAATCGCTGAGTTGTTTGAAGGCGGTTCTTTCGAGCCTAAGTCAATCCAAGGCAAGATCCTCTCTATGGAGCTGACCGCACACGTTAAGCCCGCTCCTAAAGTCGAGAATGTTCGTAAGTACAGCGAAGAAGAAGAAGCTACTTTCATTGCTATGGTCAATGATGGTGCTTTCGTAGAAGCTATTGCTGAGTCAATGGATCGTAGTGTAAACTCTGTTCGTGGTAAGGCTCTTAGCCTCCTACGGGCTGGCGAGATTGATGCAATCCCACGTCAAGAGTTCACGAAAGGTACTGACAAGAGTGATCCATTCGAAGACCTCGACGTTGCTAACATGACTGTCGAAGCTATCGCTGAGTCAATCGGCAAAACTGCTCGCGGTGTTAAGACTATGTTGACCCGTCGTGGTACTGCTGCATCTGATTACGATGGTGCTGCTAAAGCTGCTAAAGCAGCTCAGTAATAGAATCTAAACTCTAGCCAACACATCTCTTTTTGGCGTGTGTTGGCTTTTTATTGTTCGGGGGAACTTTTGAATATTGCAAGTGCTTTACTAAAGCAAGTTATTACTACACAGGACTTCGAGACTTGGAGTTACCTGCGTAGAGAATATCTGCCTACAGAATTCCATGTGCTGCATAAGCTCATTGAAAAGCATTGTGAAAATTTTCATTCGCTTCCCACGTTCGATAACCTCAAGTTAGGTATTAGAGATCGACAGACACAAGAAAAAGTGTTTGCCGTTGAAAGTGTAGATGTAGACGTTGATGCGGATATTCTACTAGAGTACCTAAAAAATGAGTATACTCAGAAAGAAATACTCAACTCTCTTGAGAACTATATAGACAACTCTGTACTCTTTGCGGATGCAGATGAGTCTGTAGGTCAGCTGCATCAGATCGTCTTAGACATCGAGGATAAGGTCGATTTGCAAGAGCCAGCAGAGAATATGCAACGTATTCCTCTATTCGAGCCAGAAGCAGAGATTTCCAAGTACTTAGGCTTAGGCTTAAATTCAGACTATGACCACGAGATTAAGTTTTCCCCCCGAGACTTGGTTCTTGTTGGAGGTCGTCGTGGTGCTGGAAAATCTCTCACCTGTGCTAACATTGCCAATAATGTTTACAATTCTGGACGATCTTCTATATATTTCACTATCGAAATGGATAGTAGATCAGTATTTCAACGTATATGTTCAATAGCTACTGGAGTACCTTTCGCCCGCTTACGCACTAAGAATCTGAGTGTTACTGAGTGGGAGAAAGTAGCCATATGGTGGGCAGCACGCTACCAAGGTAGTGAAGGACGTTTAAAAGAATATAGAGACCACAGAAACTTTGATACGCTTTCCGATGACCTAAAGAACAACTGCGAGCTTCTCCCGACTCAGCAGATGGACGTGGTCTACGATCCTTCTCTAACACTAGCCAGGATTCGGGCAGAGTTAGATAAGAAAGTTAAAAAGTTGAATGTTGGTGTCATTATTGTAGATTATCTTAATCAAGTTAAACGCTCTAACATGCCATCTCGTGGTGGTCAGTACGATTGGACAGAACAGATTGAAGTTAGTAAAGCATTGAAAGCTATGGCGCAAGAGTATGAATGCACTGTGTTTTCTCCGTACCAAACAGACGCTACTGGTGAAGCTCGCTTCGCTAAAGGTATTCTTGACTCCGCAGACGCGGCTTATGCACTAGAGGCATGGGATCAAGAAGACAACTGCATGACATTTAACTGTGTTAAGATGCGAGCCGCCAGTATGCGTTCTTTTTCTTCAGAGGTAAATTGGGAAACCTTGAAAATTGGACCAGAGTCACAGTTGACTCCAAAAGAAAGAGAGGATAGTTCGCATAAAACAGGGGAAAGTATAGATGACATATAATAAATAATTCTTGACTACTATGATGAAATCTAGTATACTATGTATTCTAAATTGTGATAAGGAGGATTTATGACAATAAGCTATAAAGTAGATGGTAATGTGACGAATAATTCCAAAATTAAGATTTTAAACCTTTTAGACACTGTTGAGTATTCTATCGAACTAGATGACTACATAGCAGCAGAAGTAACTATACATAAGCTATCCGCGCTTTCACATCAAATGGATGCCGATTGCTTAGAGAGATACGAAGAACTACAATACCATATTGACACAGAGGCTTACTATGAATGTATCGGAACTGCTAATAAGCAAAGATATTCGATATACACCAAAGGGCGGTGATTTTATAATAAAGTGCTTGAATCCCGAGCACGCAGATAGAAACCCTAGCTTGAGAGTAGATCAGATTACTGGTATCTTTAACTGCTTCTCTTGCGAATTTAAAGGAAACCTTTTCACGCATTTTGGGGAAAGGCCAAACTATTTACAATTACGTCGAGAACTTCTAAAAAAGAAAATTAGAGATAAGAGGGCAGAAAGTATTGGATTGGCCTTTCCCGAGGGTGCGATGCCTTATGTTGGTGACTGGCGAGATATTAAGCCAGAGACTTACAAAAGGTTCGAGGCTTTCATACATAGCGGATCGGATTATTTATCTCGTATTGTATTTCCGATACGAGACAGGACTGGTAAGATAGTAGCATTTCAAGGTCGGCATACCTCAATGGGTATACCTAAGTATTTAAACTTACCTGCTGGTGCTAAGATGCCTTTGTTCCCAATAGTTAAACCGATACAAGGTAGTGTGATTCTAGTAGAAGGTATATTTGATATGCTTAATCTACACGATAAAGGACTAACTAACGCTATATGTTGTTTTGGAGTTAAAAATGTCACAGATGATAGACTAAGTATGCTCACTATGCAGGGAGTAGATAACATAGATATCTTCTTAGACAATGACGCAGCGGGGCAGGCAGCCTCAGCTAGAATAATAGAGTTATGTGATAATGCTAAACTTACTAATCGTAACATTAAGTTCGGTAATAAGGAACAAGATGCAGGATCACTAACACAGAGTCAAGTATCAAAGTTAAAAAATAAACTATATAATTGAGGATGAGTATATGACAGGCACTCTAATAAAGCCTAAAGTAGCACTAGTAGAAACAAAACCAAGTAGAACTAATTTTAAGCAAGAATTCGAGCATTCGTTTGAGTTCGATCAATATCAGCTATGTTCAGACCCTACTATTAAGAAGGTTCTGAAAAGCCACTGTGATATTCAAATTGACATAGCAGCCTATGACTGGATCATCCTGATAGGTTCAGACGCTTTGAAGTACTTCACTAAAATCAATTCTGTGACAGCTTACTCTGGTAAGGCTGTAGACGGCAAGTTTTTGCCTATTATCAACCCTGCTATGCTTGCTTTTAAACCAGAAGCAAAGAAAACCTGGGACACATCTAAAGATAGTATCATTTCATACATCGCTGGTGAAGTCAAGGAAGTAGTAATTGATGAAAGTGTTGCTTTTGGCATTCAAGACACTGCTGAGGCCAATAAATTTATCCAAGAAGCAATTGATGCTCCTAAACCTTATATAGCTTTAGACTCTGAAACTACTGGCTTATATCCTCGTGATGGCTACATTCTAGGTCTATCTATGGCGTATGACGATAAGAAAGGCGCGTATATAGATACAGAGTGCTTTGACGAAGAAACAGAACGACTGCTCCAAGAATTATTTAATAAAAAGACTGTAATCTTTCATAATGCGAAATTCGATTTGGCATTCTTTGAGTATCAGTTTAATTTCAAGTTTCCTAAGTTTGAAGATACTATGCTTCTCCATTATTTGATTGATGAGAACCCAGGCGGTCATGGCTTGAAAGAGCTGTCTCTAAAGTTCACCCCTTATGGTGACTATGAAAAGGAGATGTACGCTTGGATGGATCAGTACAGGAAGGAGCGGGGTATCAAGAAAGATGATTTCAATTGGGGAATGATTCCTTTTGATATCATGAAATTGTACGCTGGTATGGATGCTTTATGTACTTTCTTGTTGTTCGAGAAGTTTGTAAAGATTAAGCAGAATCCTAAACTGAACTGGGTATATGAAAATATTCTTATCCCAGGCTGTAGGTTTCTGACAGACATTCAAGACAATGGCGTACCATTTGACCGTGATAGACTAGAGTTCTCTCAAGTAAAAATGCAAAATGATATTGACCATGCTGTGACTGAGATGTACAAGAATCCTGCTATTAAGAAGTTCGAGGAGATCCAAGGAAAACCTTTTAATCCGAATAGTACAGTACAACTACGAAAGCTAATGTTTGACTTCCTGGGACTTAATCCAACTGGTAAGAAGACGGGAACTGGAGCAGATAGTACAGATGTAGAAGTACTGACAGAGTTGGCACAGGTTTCACCAGTGCCAGGACTTATCATTGACATTAGACAGAAAAGTAAGATCAAGAATACTTACTTAGATAAAATTATTCCACAATTAGATAGAGACTCTCGTTTGCGTACTGGTTTCAATCTACACACTACAACCTCTGGTCGCCTGAGTTCTAGTGGTAAATTGAATATGCAGCAGCTTCCTAGAGACAACCCTACAGTAAAAGGTTGCATTAAAGCAGCCCCTGGACATAAGATTGTAGCGATGGACTTAACAACAGCAGAAGTATATGTTGTTGCCGTACTAGCAGAAGATGAAGCACTGAAAGATGTTTTCCGTAGTGGAGGCAACTTTCACAGTACTCTTGCTAAGAAAGTGTTTAGTCTACCATGTGAAGTAGAAGATGTAGCAAAACTTTACCCAATGCAACGCCAGGCTACTAAAGCTGTAACTTTTGGTATTCTATATGGTGCAGGCGCTAATAAGATTAGTGAACAAGTAACCAAGGATAGCGGAGTTTACTTTAGCCGTAATGAAGCCCAAGAAGTCATTGATGAGTACTTCAAAGAGTTTCATAAGTTGAAGTCATGGATTGAGCAGAACCAGAAGTTTATACAACAGAATGGATTTATCTATAGTTTCTTTGGAAGAAAAAGACGATTACCTAATGTTGCCTCTACAGATAAAGGAGTACAGAGTCATAGTGTTAGATCAGGACTTAACTTTTTAGTACAATCCGTAGCATCTGACATTAACTTATTAGGTGCTATTGATATGGAGATTCATTTAAAAGCAAACAAGATGAAGGCTCGTATCTTTGCTCTAGTACATGACTCGATTCTGGCTGAAGTTCCAGATGGAGAGATTGACTCTTACATGGAGGCTCTCCAAAAGTATATTCAGTTAGATAGAGGTATTAGTATTCCAGGTGCCCCAGTTGGTTGTGACTTTGAAGTTGGGGATGATTATTCAATGGGTAAATTCGAGAAGTTATATGGTTGATCAAGCTAAAGCAAATGAATTGGCAGAGTACTTAGGAATATCCGGTTATGGAGCCGTAGTTAATGTAGATTCTGCTAGTGAAATAGTATTATCTACTGACGGGGTTGGTACTAAACTTCTCATAGCAGAACACTTTAATAAGTTCGACACTGTAGGTATTGATCTTGTAGCTATGTGCGCTAATGACATTTTATGTCTTGGAGCACGCCCACACAGCTTTTTAGACTATTACGCCACTGGAAATCTCGATCTTGATAAGAGTAAAGAGATTCTAGCTGGAGTACTGAAAGGCTGTGAGTTAGCTGGATGTAAGTTAGTAGGAGGAGAGACCGCTCAGCTAAATCCTATGTTTTTTAAGAATTCATGGTTTGATTTAGCAGGGTTCATAATGGGAGTAGTAGAGCAAAGACTGCCATCTTCTCCTGTAATGAAAGGAGACTATATAGTAGGCATTCCTAGTAGTGGTGTCCACAGTAATGGATTTACTACTATTAGGAAAAAGTTAGATAATTGGACAGAAGACTTATTAACACCTACTAGAATATATACAGACGAGATTTTAAATAACTTAAAGTATATTAAAGCTTGTGCTCATATAACTGGTGGTGGTATTCATGGAAATCTGCCACGGGTGCTCAACGGGCTTGATTATGCTATTAATCTCACCCTAGACTCTTATTGGGAGGATTTAAAACATAAACTAGACCTAACGTCGGAAGATATGGAAAATACTTTCAATTGTGGTTGGGGTATGTTATTAATATGTAACAGACCTGAGTTTTTAGATATTAAAGGTGCCCGAGTGCTGGGTTTGTTGAAGTAAGAAATGTCTATAGTAGTTTCATTCAGGGCTGCAAAGAATATTAAGTTTCCCGTTTATAAACTACCTTCTGATGACTGGTGGTTACAAGACGGACTTTTATTCTTAGACGGGATGTTACTAGATGACCGTAATATGCCTGGAGAGCGGCTTGGGATTAGAAGAATACAGACGCCCTTCTCTAGCACTTTAATGCCTTTAAAGCATCAAATAGATACCTTATCGGGAATAGTAAAACAGAAGAGTGGCTGCTATATTGACTCTCTAGGAAGAACTTTTATATATGAAAAAACATTAATGTGTAAGTTATCATATTATAAAATTAAAAAAATTGAGAGAAAGGATGTAGCATCCTTACTATGGGTAAGAGGAATCAATTTTCCTTTTACTATACCACGCCCCCCAGAGAGCGGCATGATCTGGGCGGGTATTTTACATTTTCACGGACTTCCGTGGATTTTATACGAGTATTCTGAGACTAAACTCAAAGACACTCGCAGAAAAGTATAAGGAAACCTATGGCTAAAATAGCAGCTAACAAAAAGACTAAAACTCTAGCAGGAGCTAGTCTTACCCTTCAAGAAATTGAACCCCTAACTAGGAATCAGTTAAAAGCATTTGAATCTAATAATCATCTTCTTTTGCACGGTCTAGCGGGAACGGGTAAGACGTTTATTTCAAGTTATCTTGCATTTGACGATATGTCAAAAGGGATTTTTGAAAAGTTAGTAATTATTCGTAGTGCCGTTCCAACACGAGACATTGGATTTCTTCCAGGGACAGAAAAAGAAAAGGGTTCCGTATATGAAGAGCCATACAAAGATATAGCTAATGAGCTTTTTGGTAGAGGGGATGCTTATGGTATTCTGAAGCAAAAAAGTTTAGTAGAATTTATGACTACCTCCTTTATTAGGGGGATTACTCTAAAGCATGCTGTCATTATGATTGATGAATGTCAGAATATGTCTTTTCATGAGTTAGACTCCATTATTACTAGGATGGGAGAGGGTTGTAGAGTTATCTTTTGTGGAGATTTCCGCCAAGCCGATTTGAAGCAGAATGGGATGCAGGATTTCATACAAGTACTCAAGCGTATGAACGAATTCGACTTTATAGAGTTTGGTGTAGACGATATTGTCCGTTCCGAGTTCGTAAAGAACTATATTATAGCCAAAAATGAACTAGGATTATGAAAGCAGTTATTAGTAACAGGATATACCTTGAGTGCACGAAAGAGTATAGGGAAGTTATAAATAAAGAACTTACCTATACTATTCCTGGGTTCAACGAACACGAACCTCCTCAAGTAATCAAGAATATGTCACGTATTCGAGAGAATCTTGTTACTATACCTGTGGGAAGGATGGATTTAATCCCAGATGACTACGAAATAGTCGATAAACGTTTAGAGTTGCCTGTTGACTTTCCTGAGTTTAAGTTCCCTTTGCGGGAAAGTCAACAAATTGTTTATGACGATATCGAAGGCAGTGCTATAATCAACGCATGGGTCAGTTGGGGAAAGACTTTTACAGGTTTAGCTATCGCAGCTAAGCTGGGTCAAAAGACTCTTGTAATTGTCCACACCGTCCCTCTAAGAAACCAGTGGGCGAGAGAGGTAGAAAAAGTATTTGGAATTACGGCTGGCATCATAGGCAGTGGTAGATTTGAAATTGATGCTCCTATCGTCATTGGGAATACACAGAGTTTGTACCGAAATATAGACAAGATAAAACGAGAGTTTGGGACTATTATACTTGATGAGATGCACCATGTTAGTAGTCCCACCTTTTCTAGACTTTTAGATACAAATTACTGCAAGAATAAGATAGGCTTATCAGGCACTATAGAAAGAAAAGACGGTAAGCATGTGGTGTTTAGAGACTACTTTGGACCTAAGCTGTATCAACCACCAAAAGAAAACTATATGGTACCTAAGATACACGTTTATAAATCTGAAATAAGATTTATGGACGGAGCTAACATACCTTGGGCTAATCGAATTAATGATCTGTCCAATAATAGTGATTATAGACACACAATAGCTATGCTCGCAGCAGGCTACGCTGCAAAAGGGCATAAGGTACTTGTGGTGTCAGATCGAGTCGCTTTTTTAAAGAGCTGCGCCGAACTGACAGGTGAAACATCCGTATGTGTTACGGGTGAGGTATCGCATGAGGACAGGGAGAAGTTAGTAGACGAAATACTGTACGGGAATAAAACTGTTTTATACGGCACTCAAGCTATTTTTAGCGAAGGTATTTCCGTTAGTAGTCTAAGCTGTCTCATCCTTGCTACTCCAGTTAACAATGAACCATTGCTTACTCAGCTTATTGGTCGTGTCATACGGAAGCAAGAGGGAAAAACTTCTCCAGTAATATTAGACATACATCTAGTAGGAAAAACGGCCCAACGACAAGCATCAAATCGAATGGGATACTATATAAAGCAAGGCTACGAAATAAAACAGCTATAAATGCTAAGATCGGGAACCTAAGAAAAAAAGTTCTTGACAAATAAGGGAAAGTTTGATATAATATGCTCTTGTATAACTGGAAGAAGGTATTTAAAGATGCAAATGGAAGTGTAAACGACGTCGTCCTGATATTCAAAATGTTGACTAACGGATTAGTTCCTCGCAACAAGTACGATAAACTGTACAAGTTTTATCTGAAAGACTATAGTGGTAAATCTTACATATTGCATCCAGATGTACTTTTATACAACTTATACAAATATACCAATATCGAAGCTGCACAATATCTTGCTCTAGCCTCTCTGAGACCTTTAGCGGAATATTATGCAAGTGGAGAAATTACTTTAGACCTGTTTCATAACCCTATAGACAGGTCATTATTTATTAATAATAGGCTATTGAGAATAGAAGATGAAACACTACATTTTCTATTTGAAGAAGTCCCAACGGAGAAACATTAAATGGCTTTAACATTCGGAAAATCAAAAGGCGCTGCACAGAAATCCTCAATCAACTCTTACACATATCGAGATGGAGACAATAGTCTTCGTTTAGTAGGTGATATCCTAGCTCGTTATGTATATTGGATTGAAGGTAAGAACGGCAAGAACATTCCCTTTGAGTGTCTGTCCTTCGACCGAAACGAAGAACGTTTCAATAACAAAGAAAAAGATTGGGTTCGAGAGTACAATCCCGACCTGAAGTGTGGCTGGAGCTACGCAATGCAGTGCATTGACAATGGCGAAGTCAAAGTAGTAAATCTAAAGAAGAAGCTCTTTGAGCAAATCATGACAGCAGCAGAAGACTTGGGCGATCCAACAGACCCTGTAACTGGCTGGGAAGTTAAGTTCAAGCGAGTAAAAACCGGTCCACTAGCATACAATGTTGAGTACCAGCTTCAAGTATTGAAGTGTAAGACTCGTGCTTTGGATGACGATGAGATGGTATTATTTAATGCGTTGAAATCTATGGATGAGGTTATGCCTCGCCCAACACCAGATGCTCAAAAAGCCTTGCTTGATGAATTCCGTCAAAACGGTGCTGATGAGATTGACGAAACTTTAGAAGATGAGTTTAATGTAGGATGATTTTATACACGGCAGACTGGCATATCAAGCTTGGTCAAAAGAATGTACCACGAGAGTGGGCGCTAAATCGGTATAAACTGTTTTTTCAACAGATTTATGACCTCGAACTAGAGTGCAATATGCACATTATTGGAGGAGATTTATTTGACCGTCTGCCAAATATGGAAGAGTTGGAGCTTTACTTTTCTTTTATTAGAAAGGTAAAGATTCCAACCATAATCTACGACGGAAATCACGAAGCTACTAAGAAGAACAAGACTTTCTTTACACAGTTAAAACAAGTCTCAAGGGATATTAATCCTCTAGTAAACATAGTAGATATATCGTATATTGATGAAGATTTAGGTTATGGAATACTACCATACGCTGACCTGCATAGGCCAGGCAGTATAGAGCAGTTTGATACATCAAAACCTTTGTTTACGCATGTTCGTGGTGAGATTCCACCTCATGTTAAACCAGAAATAGATTTAAGTAGATTTGAAAGTTTCCCTGTTGTGTTTGCTGGTGATCTACACGCACATAGCAACACGCAGCGTAACATAGTATATCCTGGTTCGCCCATGACAACTTCTTTTCATAGAAACGTAGTTGAGACAGGATATCTACTAATTAATGAAAACAATTGGTCATGGTTCTGGGAAAGGTTTAGCTTACCGCAACTAATTCGTAAAACAGTTAGTGATCCAAAAGAGATGGTAGCTACCGATTATCACCATACTATTTACGAGATAGAAGGTGACATCCAAGAACTAGCAGGCATTAAGAACACAGAACTACTAGATAAAAAAGTAGTAAAACGTTCTTCTGAAGCTGCCCTCTTTATCGAGAAGGATATGACCATCGAAGAAGAGTTAGTAGAGTACTTAAACTATATTCTAGAAATTAACGAAGATCGAATACCTGATATTATAGGAACTTTTAATGATTACGCTTCAAAAGTTGAAATGGAGTAACTGCTTCAGCTACGGTGCGGATAACGAGTTAGATTTATCGGATAATACAGTAACTCAGATAATTGGTACTAACGGTATGGGTAAATCATCCATACCGTTAATTATCGAAGAAGCATTGTATAATAAAAACTCAAAAGGCATCAAGAAAGTAGATATACCCAATAGATATGTGAATAACGGTTATAGTATTCACCTCTACTTTAAGAAAGATGCGGAAAGTTATGAAGTTATAATCAACCGTAAAACAAATATCAAGATTCAATTATTACATAATGGAGAGGACATCAGTAGCCACACGGCTACAAATACTTATAAGACTCTGCAAGATATAATTGGTATTGATTTTAAAACATTCACTCAGCTAGTGTACCAGAATACAAGTACTAGTTTACAGTTTCTTACAGCGACAGACACAAATAGAAAAAAGTTTCTAATAGATTTGTTGCACCTAGAGAACTATGTTAAACTGTTTGAAGTATTCAAAGAAGCTGCAAAAGGTTATGGTAATAACTTAACTAAGATTGAAGCGACTATAGCAACTATCGAAAAATGGTTACAAGATAACAAATTGAGTGATACTACCCTACTTCCTATGCAAGATATTGAAGTTTACACGGAAGAAGACGAGAAAGAGTTACGTTCTCTATCAATAGAACTTCAAAATATCTCTGATACGAATAGAAAAATTTCTATGAATAATCAGTATAAAAACATGCTGAACGAGATAGACTTAGCCTCAGTACAAGGTATTAAAGCTAGTGAAATTTTATCTTACGATCATTTACAGGGAGAGTTAGGCGGTCTTAAACAAATCGCAGCGGGGTCTAAGAAAGCTATCGAGAAGATGACAACATTAGGTACTCATTGTCACACTTGCGAACAGTCGATAGACCCTACTCACATGAGTCAGCTAGTGAGTACTGAGCAATCAAGAATAGATGATGCAAAGGCAAGATCCGCTAGTATCCAGCAACAGATTACTGAAATTATAGAAAATAATAAACAATTTCAGAAAAAGACAAAAACCCAGAAAGAATGGGAAGATTTGTACAGAAGTATAGAATCAGATTTACCTTCTATACCTTTGAACAAGTCAGATATTGAAGAAAAGATTGAGGAATTAGAGACAGTTCTGAAAGAGTCTAGAGATAGTATTAATGCTATTGCGAAAGAGAATGATCGCAGGACTAAAAGGAATACTCGTATTCAAGTAATCCAAGAGCAAACAGATGACTTTTTATCCGACTTAGCTGAATGTACAAAATTATTCAAAGCCGAGCAAGAGATAGCTTCTAACTTAGAAGTATTGAAGAAGTCTTTTAGTACTAATGGATTGCTTGCATATAAGATTGAAAATCTAGTAAAAGAACTAGAAGAGCTTACTAATACTTATCTTGCGGAGCTTTCAGACGGTCGTTTTACACTTGAGTTTGTAGTATCAAATGACAAACTAAATGTACAAATCACTGACAACGGAAGTCTAGTAGATATTCTAGCACTTTCAAGCGGTGAGTTAGCAAGAGTAAATACTGCTACATTGATTGCGATTCGTAAGCTAATGAGTAGTATTTCAAAGTCTCAAATCAATATCTTATTTTTAGATGAAGTAATTAATGTATTAGACGATACAGGCAGAGAGAAGCTAGTAGAAGTTCTACTCGGCGAAGAAGGTCTTAATACTTATGTTGTCAGTCATGGCTGGACACATCCTCTGTTAGAGAAAGTGGAAGTGGTTAAGGCAGGAAACGTTAGTAAACTGGAGAAGTAATGAAAAGTACTCGTATGAGACATATAGCAAAGGTTGCACAACGAGCATCATCACAAAGAAGGACATTTCTATTAACTAAAGAGCTTACAGCCAAGCCGGAGAAATCCGAAACAGAAGAAGAGAATGGTAGATTCGAGAGCGAAAGGGGCACGGGGCGAGTATCTGATTAGAGATATGCTTAGAGAAGTTACAGGATATAAGTTTGAGAGAGTGCCAGCTTCTGGCGCTCTCGAATACTTAAAAGGGGATTTATATGTCCCTCATGAAAAGAATCGGTTTTGTATTGAAGTTAAAAACTATGCTGATTCTCCTTTAAACGACTCTATGTTTACAGCTCAGAAAACGAATAACTTAATTCGTTGGTGGAAGAAAGTAGTAATACAAGCTGAAGGCGGTAACCAGGAGCCTTTATTGTTTTTTAAATATAACCGGTCAAAACCATTTGTAGTAAGTGCGATAAAGCCAGAAGTAGTAAACTATATGTATATTAGCTGGCTAGATTGTTATATTTCATTAGCTACCGAATGGTTAGAGCATGAAAAAGTAGAGTTTATCAATGGCATTTAATTTTACAGATAAAATTGTAAAAGATAGAAAAGAGGCAACACTAGTAGTAGATTCGCTTAACTTAGCGTTTCGATGGAAGCACCAAGGTAGGACAGACTTTAGATATGATTTTCAAAAAACTGTTCAGAGCTTAGCCGAGTCATACAAATGTAAGAATGTTATAATTACAGCAGACTGGGGCTCCTCTGTATATAGAAAGAATATCTCACCCGATTATAAACAGAATCGAAAAGATAAGTTTGCTACTCAAACAGAAGAAGAGAAGATAGCATTTGAAGAGTTCTTTGAAGAGTTCGAAGAGTCTTTAACTGTACTAGCAGAGGATTATCCCATCCTTCGCTATAAAGGTGTAGAGGCTGATGATATAGCTGCTCATCTAGTAAAAGAAAAAGATAAGTACGGATTAGATTATATCTGGCTTATATCAAGTGACCGAGACTGGGATCTACTTATACAAGAAACTGTATCAAGATTCTCCTATGTTACTCGAAAAGAAGTACGTTTAGATAATTGGGAAGAACATTACAACGTAAGTCCAGAAGAATACATCTCAATGAAGTGTTTAACTGGGGATAAGGGTGATAATGTTGCAGGTATACCAGGAATTGGGCCTAAGAGAGCTGAACAGCTTATAAAAGAATATGGCGATGCAATGGATATCTACAATGTACTACCACTTGTTAGTAAGTATAAGTATATACAAGCACTGAATGAGAATGCAGAGCAGTTACTAATAAATTACGAGTTAATGGATTTAATAACTTATTGCGATGATGCAATTGGAGCTGATAATTTGGCAGATATAGGGCGGAGAATAAATGAACGTAGTAATTGATTATAGAAGAGATAGATATCTATCTGAGTTTAGTATTAAAACATTGGAAGATAGGTATCTCGTAAACGGTGAGACTTCTCCACAAGAGGCGTTTGCAAGAGCGGCTAGTGCGTTTGCAGATGATGAAGCTCACGCACAGAGATTGTATGATTATGTTAGTAAGCTATGGTTCATGTTCTCTACTCCTATTCTGAGTAACGGAGGTACTACAAGAGGTTTACCTATTAGTTGTTTTCTGAATTATGTTGATGATAGTAGAACAGGTTTAACTAACCACTATACTGAGAATGCTTTTCTTTCGAGTGTTGGTGGTGGGATTGGCGGTTGCTGGAACGGTATTCGTTCTGTAGGGAGTAAAACCTCAGCGGGGTCAGAGAGTACTGGAGTAATCCCCTTCTTGAAAGTAGTAGATGCAGAAATGCTCGCCTTCTCTCAAGGAGTAACAAGACGAGGTAGCTACGCTGGCTATCTACAAATCTCCCATCCAGAGATTGAAGAGTTTTTAGATATCAGAAAGCCTACTGGTGGAGATATCAACCGTAAGTCTACTAACCTGCATCATGGGGTTGTTATTTCAGACAAATTTATGGAATTGATCGAACAAGCTACAATTGTAGAAGGTTTCGATGATTCCTGGGATCTAGTAGACCCGCACACAGGAAACGTAGTAAAGAGTGTTTCGGCTAAGACACTTTGGGTTAAATTGATCCAGAATCGTGTTGAAACTGGAGAGCCTTACATAATGTTTGGTGATACTGTACAAGCAGCTTTGCCTGATTGTCAGAAAGCTCTTGGCTTACAAGTACATCACTCAAACTTATGTAGTGAAATTACACTTGCTACAGACAAGGATCGTACAGCGGTATGTTGTCTTTCTAGTGTAAATTTAGAAGAATATGATGAATGGAGCAACAATGAGCAGTTTATACCTGATTTAGTACGCATGTTAGATAATGTACTATCTCACTTTATTGCGAATGCTCCAAGTGAACTAGAACGAGCACGATACAGTGCTGAACGAGAACGTAGTATTGGATTAGGAGCCATGGGATTTCATGCCTATTTACAGAGACATAATATACCGTTTGAAAGTGCTATCGCGAAAGGTCGCAACATGGCAATCTTTAAACACATCAAAACTGAAGCAGAAAAAGAAAGTATTGTACTCGCTACTCTTCGAGGCGAGGCTCCTGATGCTGCGGGTACTGGAAGGCGTAATTGTCATCTTTTGGCAATCGCTCCTAATGCTAGTAGTAGCATTATTTGCGGTAATACTAGTCCTAGTATTGAGCCTTATCGAGCTAATGCGTTTACTCAAAAGACTAAGTCGGGGTCGAGTTTAATGAAGAACGAGTATCTTGAGCACATTCTCCAAGAGATAGATCAAGATACTGATGAAGTTTGGAAGAGTATCATTACAAAGGCAGGAAGTGTACAACATCTAGATTTTCTTGATGAGTATACAAAAGATGTATTTAAGACAGCCGTAGAGATAGATCAGAGATGGGTTATTGATATGGCAGCGGATAGACAGAAAGAAATTTGTCAAAGTCAATCTTTGAATGTATTTTTCCCCGCTAATATATCAAAGCAAGAGTTACACGCAGTACATATGATGGCTTGGAAAAAGAAAGTAAAAACATTATACTACTTGCGTAGTGAAGCAATGAAAAGGGCTGAGACAGTTTCAGATGAAACTTTAAGACAGTATATGTTTGATAGCATAGATGAAGACGCTTGTTTAGCGTGTGAGGGATAGAGATGAGTAACTTACTAGAAGAGAGAGATTATTATAAACCGTTTAACTACCCTTGGGCTTTTGAACATTATAAATCACAGCAGCACATGCACTGGCTACCAGATGAAGTAAATCTAGCAGATGATTTAAAGGACTTTCGTGAAAATCTGAGTCCTGGCAATAAAAAACTATTATCACAGATTTTCCGATTCTTTACCCAAGCAGACGTTGACGTATGTTGTGGATATGCTAAACATTATCTACCAACATTCAAACAACCTGAAGTACGAATGATGTTGTCTGCTTTTGCAGCAATGGAAGCCGTACATCAGGAAGCATACTCACTACTACTCGAAACACTGGGTTATGGTGAGGATGAGTACCAAGAGTTCATGAAGCATAAAGCTATGATGGACAAGCATGAACATTTAAGTAACTTTGGAATGAGTACAAAGATGGACATTGCTAAAACAATGGCTATTTATTCCGGATTTACAGAGGGAGTTCAATTATTTAGTAGTTTCGCTATTCTATTGAACTTTCCACGACACAACCTCATGAAGGGCATGGGACAGATTGTAACTTGGTCTGTTCGAGACGAAAGTCTACATGTGGAAGGTATGTCACAGTTATTCCGTACTTTTATTCAAGAAAATCCAGAACTGTGGAACGATGACCTAAAGTACGCAATTTACTGCGCAGCAGAACGCTCAGTTGAGCTGGAAGATGCGTTTATTGATCTGTGTTTTGAGGGTGCAGATGTACCTAATCTAACACCAGAAGACGTAAAGTTGTATATTCGCTATATTGCTGATAGACGACTGCTAGGACTAGGCTTGAAGAAGATTTTTGGAAGTGAAAAGAATCCTTTAGATTGGCTAGACTATATGTTAAACGGCGTTGAACACGCTAACTTTTTTGAAAACAGAGCCACCGAGTATTCCCGCGCAAGCACTACCGGTAATTGGCAAGATATCTTTAAATAAACAGGAAATAAAATTATGTCAGAACAACAAGAAGAGCAAGTAATTACATTCAAAGAACAGAACTACAATGTAAGTGATCTTAGTGAAAAAGCTAAGTATCTTATATCTCAACTTCAAGATTTGCAGCAGCAAGGATCACAGTCTCGAGCTAGGCTAGACCAGATCGCAGTAGCTGTTAAGGGTTTTGAAGACCTACTAGAAGCAGAATTAACTGCTGAAACAGAAGAGTAAAACGAAAGGGGCTGCAAAGCCCCTTTTTATTTATATGTGTATCTAATTATTACGATCTTAAAGGTATATAAATGTTATTGTAGAAATTCCATCATTATCAACACAGGTCACATCAGCGTATTCGCCATAGTTGTCTTTTGTAATATAATAATTACATATAGAAGACCCAGTAATAGCCTCACCCGTATGGGCAGTAGCCTCAAAGTCTGAGATAAATCTATCTCGATTCAATCGTAATAAAACAGGATCAAACAACCAAGCTCGCGAGCCAAGAGCATCAGGCCCGATAAGTTGATAATAACCATGCACTATACCTTCTACTCCCTGGTAGTTCATCATTCTGACAGGCACACCGTCTTTACGCGTCAAGTATACCTTGGTACCAAAATCCCTATGCTTAACTGCTTCATTGAATATCGATTTGAGTATTTCTTTTTTACCCTCCTTAGTTAGTGTATACCCGTAATGGATTTCATATTTTGTCCATGGCATTGTACCACCAGATTCAATTCTATCATATGATGCGTCCCAAAGCGCATCAAAAATAGCATCATCTATTGATGTTAAGTCTTCAATTGTATAACTCATGTATTACGACCTCCATATAACTGGTTCATACTTATTGTGCCTGAAGCAGGTATACCAGTATTCACCGTGACGCTAGTCGCGACGGTTCTTCTACGTATCATATAATACGTTAGAGATTCATTAGTACCTTTACTGGGACCCTGGTAACGAAACTGACTACCTCTCTCGTATTCGAAGCCATCAACTACCGCAGTCGTTAAATTACCTTGGAAGGAACCAACGAGGGGCCCCCAATTGATATAAGTTAAATTATAGCTAGAAAATACAAAAGAAAAACCATAACTAACAAACGGTTCATAGGAGGCCTGATAACTTGACCAGGAACCAGCTGGGGCCCCCACACTAGTAGGTACATAAGAACCCCCTCTGTAGTATTCATTAAAACCAATAGGGTTTCCTCCGCCAAACTCACTTTGCATTTGTAAGAATGATATTGCGCCTGAACCTTGAAGTGCCATTTAGCTAATCACTCCACAGGAAATCTTATGGGCAACACCCATACCGACTTCGCCCACACGAACTAAAGTAGCTTCGTGATCGTAAACACCATCCACATCAAAACAAACGTTGACTGAACGCTCATGAATACAGCCTGAGTCATCGCAAGTAAACTTCACCTTGATATCTCGGCAGGCAGATTCTGTAGCTATAGTCTGCCCTTCGTTTTCTAGATCTGGCATTTCGTTTGAGCGAGTGCCGGTGTATTCTTCTAAAAGTTCATATGTTACTGACATTATGGTGCTCCTGGTATAATGGTCTCTTCGACCACGGGTGCCCAAGGTAGGGGCGAGGTAGTAAACGATGCTTTTGATATCATGTCATCGAGTACAGATTGAATATGGAATTTTATGGACGGCATTCTAGTATCGGTTGCTTCAATCCAAGATGCAATAACTTCCTCTGTTAAGCTTCCTAATGCTTGAAAAGACTCTGCGTTAGGGGTATCAAGTATAGTCTCTTGGGGAAGTTCAAAGGATTGTTCATTTTGAGTTCCTTTTAAAATCCAAGCAACACTGCATACAACGTCTGCTAAGTTTTCTATTGTTTTTGTTTTAATTTCAGTTACTTGAATAGTATAGGTTCCAGTAAACCCTGAGGGTTGTGGTGCCACTTCTATCATAATGACTCTCCTGTTAGTTTTTCGATAAGGCGTTCTAGCCTCTCTATACGTTTTTCTTGTTCTACGATAACCTTGGCTAACTCTACTGCCGAAGCTAATGCCGAACCACCATAGTTAACTGATAAAGTTCCAATTTCATCCTTTGCAGTTATAATTGCTTCTGGCAAAAGCACTTGAAGGGATTGAGCTGATACACCAACCTGCGTGAGTTGTTCCCCATCAGTACGGTCATAGATACCTACTCGCACTTCTGATAACCGAGAAACAAAGTTTTCAGGCATAGGTTTCCAGTTGGTTTTTAAACGCTCATCCGAATAAGCCGTGACATTGCCACTTGCTTTTATTGAATAAGACATACAAGAGCCAAAGCCTCCATTAATCAGCACTAACATACCGTGGCTATCTAGGTTGCCAGCAGCTCCACCAGCAGAAGGGTATGACCATGCTATACCATATAGATTACCTGAAGATGTTCCGTTGGCTG
>Ga0181555_1001745_pt1 | contig 18869 bp, 23 predicted proteins | sample 011ome_15_FD_145601 | JGI IMG/M metagenome (GOLD analysis project Ga0181555, IMG submission 145601) | Coastal salt marsh microbial communities from the Groves Creek Marsh, Skidaway Island, Georgia - 011504AT metaG (spades assembly) | ecosystem: Environmental > Aquatic > Marine > Intertidal zone...
CAAAAGCACTGGGAACAGTCCATGGAAGACAACGATGCACAGCCTGAGTCAGAACGCTGGGAAGTGTTTGAGTTCTGGGGCTTTATTGATACAGACATGCTGGAAGATCATGGCGTTAAAGTACCTGCAGAGCTTAAGGATCTAGACGAAGTAAATGCTAACGTATGGATTTGTAACGGTGAAGTACTACGTATGGTACTAAACCCATTCAAGCCTGCACGTATTCCTTACTATGCAGTACCTTATGAGCACAACCCATACAGCTTCTTTGGTGTTGGTATCGCTGAGAACATGGATGATACACAGACATTGATGAATGGCTTTATGCGTATGGCTATTGACAATGCTGCACTATCTGGTAACCTTATTATTGAGGTAGATGAAACCAACCTAGTACCTGGTCAAGACTTATCTGTGTATCCAGGCAAGGTCTTTCGTCGTCAGGGCGGTGCACCAGGACAGGCCATCTTCGGTACTAAGTTCCCGAATGTCGCACAAGAAAACATGCAACTCTTTGATAAAGCACGGGTATTAGCAGATGAAAGCACTGGTTTCCCTTCTTTTGCCCATGGTCAGACTGGTGTCAGCGGCGTGGGTCGCACTGCTTCTGGCATTTCTATGCTTATGTCTGCTGCTAATGGTAGCATTCGTACTGTAGTTAAGAACGTAGATGACTATCTGATTCGCCCACTAGGTAAATCATTCTTTGCATTTAACATGCAGTTTGACTTTGATGAAGCTATTCGTGGTGACTTAGAGGTACATGCTTCTGGTACAGAAAGCTTGATGGCTAACGAAGTACGTTCACAGCGCTTAATGCAGTTCTTGCAGGTAGCACAGAATCCAGTACTTGCACCATTCGCTAAAATGGATTATATTATCCGTGAGATTGCTAAGAGTATGGATCTTGACCCTGACAAGGTTACTAACTCTATGCAGGACGCAGCTATCCAAGCAGAGATTCTCAAAGGCTTCCAAGCACCACAAGCTGGCCCAGCGCCTGAGCAGGGTATAGCAGGACCAGAGGGACAAGGACCGCAGGGTGTAGCTGATACATCAGGTGGTGGCGGCTCTCAGATGGGCGTAGGCACTGCTCCAACTCCAGGTGAACAAGGATTTACAGGTAATGAGCCTCAAGCAATGGGTTAACGATAAAGAGACTATGGATGAGTTCGTCAAGCATATTGATGATCTCATCTTCTTGCAGCATCGTGTAATGGAACAAGCACATGATCCTGTTGAAGTATACAGAGCGCAAGGCGCTATAAACCAGTTACGTAAGTTACGACTACTCAGGGAGACAGTAAATGGCAGTTGATAAAGAGATGGAGGCGGTATTTAAGTCTAGCCGTACAGGATACGATGGCGGTGGCTTTGTGGAAAGCCTCTTTAACCCTTCAGAGCGTAACAGCAGTAACTGGGCTAACTTTATACGCTGGATGAAAGAAGACAAAGAGGAAGAGGAGACTACTGAGTCTGCTTTTGATCGCTTTCTAGAAAACTTTATGGGTGATCCAGTTGAGCGTGGTATGCGTAAGAAAGAGCGTGGCGAGTACAGCGGTAGTAAGTATAATGAAGGAGGGGCAGTTCCTGATAACACAGTAGGTGTTGACCCTGTGTCAGGTAATCCTGTACCAGCGGGTTCACTGCCAGAAGAGGTACGTGACGACATCCCTGCACAACTAAGTGAAGGTGAGTATGTTGTACCTGCTGACGTACTGCGTTATTACGGTGTTAAGTTCTTTGAAGATCTACGTGCCGAAGCTAAATATGCTTACCAAGATATGAACGATAATGGTCGTATCGGTGGTGAGCCTGTCGGAATGGAGACAGTAGAACCAGAAGATGACATGATGTTTGACATCTCTGAGCTTGAGTTTGTTGAAGAAGAAGGTCAACCTGCAGCCTTTGCAGAGGGCGGCGACACATCTACATATCAGGATACAGGCGGCTTCGGTGATCTTTCAGGCGGCTTCGATACTACTGCTTATGCAGAGGGTATGGGTCAAGTAGAGATGCGTGCATATCAAAACGATATGGGTCGTAAGATCATGATTACCTTTATTGATGGTGAACCTCAGATGGACATCCCTGAAGGGTATTACCCTGTAGGTACAGAGGCTGTTGCTATTGAGCCAGAAGATACAGCTGTTCAATCTCAAGGTGGCGGTGGTGGAGGCGGCGGCTCCCCTGTACCTGCACCAGAGCCTATTAACTATCAAGGCTTGACAATATCTGAGATGGAAGATATGCTTAAAGAGCAGCAAGGCATGACAGGTAATCTTATTACAGCTGGTGCTGGAATCGTCAACCCTATTCTGGGTATGGCTGTTAAGTTCGGTCTTTCACAAAATGCTAAGCAGCTTGAAGCAGAGATGCAACGCCGCATTAAGTCAGGCACTCTAACAGATGCTGAACGTGCTAAGATGGAAGATATGCTAGCTCAAGCACAAGAAGATAAGCCTAGCTTACTAGAACGCTTGTACGGTAAACTTACTGGTAAAGACGGTGAGGATTATGAAGGTGTAGAAAAGGGTGCAGTAGACGCTGCAGTAAAAGAGGCTATGGGGTATGAACCTGTAGACGCAACAGGTAGTGATGTTAAGGGTTCGACTATCGTTCCCATTACTACAGAAACTCTTGATCCTGCCACTAATGAACCTGACAACACAAAAGCAGGTTCTGTTGAGGGTGGCTATAAACATGTAAACGAAGGCTACCGTGCTTCGAAGAGTGAAAAAGGCAACACTGCAGGCCAAGGCGATAGCTCCACACCAATGGCAGATGCGTTTGGTACAGGTAACACCTTTACTAACGAACCAGCTGGCTCCACCTCTCGATCCTCTGGTAGTAGCGGTGGTGGCACAGACTTTGCTCAACAGATGCGAGAAGATGCAGCTGCACGTAACTCTGCGGCACAAGCAGGTGTTAGTGCTGTACAAAGTCAAATGGCTTCATCTGGGCAATCTGCTGCGCAAGTGGGCAGGACTAATGCACCTTCTACAGCTAGAACCTCCAATACAGGATCTGGCTCTGGCGGTACTGCTACACGTAATGACTCCGTGTCAGCGACAGATGCGTCAGATCCAAGAAGTGGCGGCGGTAGCAGCAGCGGTAGTACTCGCAGAGGCGGCGGCGGCGGTAGGAACAAAGGCGGCTTGATGGACAAAAAGAAGAAGAAGTAACTACTTAATAAGACTACCATATAACTATAAGGCTACCCAGCCCCTTGTGGGCTGGCCCCAACATAAGGAGTAAAGAATGTCGGAAGCCCAAACTATTGAAACAGATTCTCTATCACATCGGCGTAATGCTGCACGTGTGGCAAAGGAAGAAGCAGAACTAAACGAACTGCTAAAGCAAGCAGGAGTTATTCAAGATGACGATGACAGTGTACAGCAAGAAGCCGCAGAAGATGTTGCGGAAGAAGAGCCTGTCTCCGAACCAGAAACCCAAGAAGAGCCAAGCGAAGACGTTGAGCACGAGGCCAAAGCCCCAGCGCAAGAAGACGACTCAGAGCTAAGCGCCGAAGAGAAAAGCTTTAAGAAGCGTTACTCTGACATCCGCAAGTACATGCAAGAGAAGGATGCAGAGTATAAAACTAAGCTAGAAAAGCTAGAATCACAACTAGAATCTGCTACAAAGAATGAGCTTGTACTACCTAAGTCTACTGAAGAAGTAGAAGCATGGGCTAAGAAGTATCCTGACATTGCTGGCATCGTAGAAGCTATTGCAGATAAGAAAGCTTCTGAGCGTGCATCTGACTTAGATAGTCGCTTGAAAGAGATCGAGGAACTGCGTGTTACTGCTAAGCGTGAGAAAGCAGAAGCAGAGCTAATGAGTATACACCCAGACTTTAATCAGATCCGTGAAGACAATGCGTTCCACACATGGGCAGACTCACAGCCTAAGTGGGTACAGGATGCTTTATACGAGAACGAGGATGACGCTAAGTCCGTAGCTCGTGTGTTAGACTTATATAAAGTAGACAAAGGAATCAAGACACAGAAACGTTCATCCGAAGACAAGGATGCAGCCTCATCAGTTAAAGCTAAGAAGGCAGCACCAGCTACGGATGACGCATCGAATTACCTTCGTGAATCACAGGTTGCAAAGATGTCCATCAAAGAGTACGAGAAGCGTGCAGATGAAATCTTTGAAGCCCAGCGCAAAGGTAAGTTTATCTACGATTTATCTAAAAAGTAGCTTGACAATAAGCTATTCGTAGATACAACTATAGCATATACACAACTATACGTGTGTATGCTTTTCACTAAGCACTAGCCACATATTAAGAACTACCCAGTTTAATAGGCCCAGCGCATCAAGGACGGCCATCCTGCATTGCAAAGCTGACTACCCTATACGATTGGCCTCTTTTCATATTGTGGGTATGTAGTGTTATATATCAACGCCATATCTATATGAAAGGATACTATTATGATTTCGGCGGCATCAGGTGGTATGGCAGGCGCATTTAGCCCAGTCATCTACTCCAAACAAGCACAAATCGCACTGCGTAAATCCGCAGTAACTAACGCAATCACAAACAACGATTATTTCGGTGAGATTGCAAACCAAGGTGATACAGTTCGCATTATGAAAGAGCCTGACGTAACAGTCAACGCTCTGCAGCGTAACACATCTATCACAGCACAATCATTGGCTGACAATGACTTCCAACTGACCATCGACAAAGCTAACTACTTTGCGTTCAAGATGGACGACATCGAAGAGAAATTCTCTCATATCGACTTCGTGCGCTTGGCATCGGACCGTGCAGCTTATAAAATGGCTGACTCCATGGACGAAGAAGTACTAGGTTACTTGTCAGGTTATGCTGGTGGTGCAGGTTCTTGGGCAGTTAACACAACTGTTTCAGGTACTGTTGCTAACGCAGCTTCTGGTACAGACGAATTGTTGGCAGCTAACAAGCTGGACGCAACAGCATTCGGTAACTTGACTATTTCAGGTACTGCAACTGCTGGTGATGCAATTCCATTGGCACCACGTTTGCCAGGTGCAACTGCATTGTCAAACGCAACTGTTTCTCCATTGACTGTACTTGCACGTATGGCTCGTAAGATGGACGTACAGAACGTTGACTCTCGTGGTCGTTGGGTTGTAGTCGATCCAGTATTCGTAGAGATGCTGAAAGACGAAGACTCACGCGTATTGAACGCAGACTTCGGCGGCTCTGGCTTGATGAATGGCTTGGTATTGAACAACTTGCACGGCTTCCGTGTATACGTTTCAAACAACTTGCCATACTTGGGCGGCGGTGCTGGTACTTCTGGTACAACTGCACAGCAAACTGACTACGGTGTTATCGTTGCTGGTCACGACTCAGCTGTTGCTTCTGCAGAGCAGATCAACAAAGTTGAAACATACCGTGACCCAGACTCCTTCTCGGACATCGTGCGTGGTATGCACATGTACGGCAGAAAGATTCTGCGCCCAGAAGCTCTGGTTGTTGCGAACTACAACGCAGCTTAATTTAGCTAAACTTAGAGGCTGGCCTAGTGCTGGCCTCTTTGTGCTTTCTTAAACGAGGACATTCCCTATGCCTATCACAACAGCAATGTGCAACAGCTTCAAGCAAGAACTACTTGGGGGTGTTCACGATTTAGACACAGACACAATCAAGCTGGCACTTATTAAAGACACACCAGCTGGTACATATGATGACACCACTATTAACTATAGTGACGTTACATCTAACACAGACGAAGCTATCGGTACAAACTATGTTGCAGGTGGTAACACCCTAACAGCCCCTGTTATCTCTTTGGATGGTTCCACAGCTATCGTAGACTTTGCAGATACAACATGGCTATCAGCTACTGTTTCAGCGGATGGATGTATTATCTATAACGCATCACAAGGTAATGCTGCTATTGCAGTAATCGACTTTGGTGGTACTAAGACATCAACTAACGGTGACTTTACTATTCAGTTCCCAACAGCTGATGCTTCTAACGCTATTGTACGTATCGCCTAATAAGGAGTATACTTATGGCTCTCCTACTCAGAGATAGAGTAAAAGAGACTACTACCACGACAGGCACAAACCCTATTGTACTAGATGGTGCAGTAAACGGGTTTCAGTCTTTCGGTTCGGTACTCTCTGACTTAGACACAACATACTACGCTATCTCACATCGTAATGCTAACGAGTGGGAAGTCGGATTAGGTACATACTCTTCTGGCGCTGGTACAATTACACGAACAACAATCCTTGAGAGCAGCAACGCAGGTAGTGCAGTTAGCTTTACCTCTGGTACCAAGGACATCTTTATTACGTTACCCGCAGAGAAAGTTGTAGCTCTAGATAGCAACGACGATTTGTTTGTGGGTAACATTACTACCAGTGGCTACTTACGTGGCCCTGCTACCTTTACTATTGACCCTGCTGCACACGGAGATGACACAGGTACTCTTGTTATTGCAGGTAACTTACAGGTAGACGGTACAACAACAACGATTAACTCTACCACTGTATCTGTAGATGATCTTAACCTTACCCTAGCTTCTGGTGCTGCTACAGCTGCTGCCGCTAACGGTGCAGGTATTACTGTAGATGGTGCATCTGCTACTATTACGTATGATGCTACAGCAGACCAGTGGGTTATGAACAAAGACCTAGCCACTAACCTGACAGGTAATGTCACAGGTCAAGTGTCAGACATTAGTAACCACACTACGACTGACTTAGCAGAGGGTGTTAACCTCTACTATACTCAGGGACGGTTTGACTCAGCACTAGCTGCTAAGACTACGACAGACCTGACTGAAGGCACTAATCTGTACTACACACAGACACGCTTTGATACAGCACTATCTGCTAAGACTACAACAGACTTGACTGAAGGTGTTAACCTCTACTACACTCAGGCACGTTTCGATTCAGCCTTTACAGCTAAGTCAACTACCGATCTAACTGAAGGTACAAACCTCTATTACACAACAGCTAGAGCTAACACAGATTTTGATACACGCCTAGCAACAAAAAGCACAACAGACCTTGCAGAGGGTACAAACCTGTACTATACTACTGCACGAGTAAGTGGTGACATTAACACATACGTCACTAAGAGTTTTGTTGATGCGCTGGGCGTAGACGCTGATACATTAGATGGTTTAGACTCTACTGACTTTGACCCCGCTGGCTCTGCGGTGGCTCTAGCAATCGCACTGGGATAACGACATGGCAAACACATTTCTCCGCAAGACATCACGCAACATAGGTTTGTATTTAAGTCCGATTGGCAGCTACACAGTACCAAGCGCCACGGCAACGACAATTATTGGCCTAACTTGTGCTAACGTTTTGACGACTGCAATCACTGTTGACGTGGTTCTTTACAATACAACGAATGGCTCCACGCATATTGTCAAAGGGGCCACTGTTCCCGCTGGCGGCTCACTTGTCGTTGTCGGCGGTGATCAGAAGGTTGTGATGGAGGCAGGCGATCAAATAATGATTTCATCTAGCGCATCAGGGTCATGTGACGTTATCATGAGCATTCTGGAGATTACATAATGGGTAAGTCTAAAGAATTAGCTGAACTGGGTGATGTCTTTACGCAGACTAGCGGTAGGGTTGGTGTGAATGTACCAAACTCGTCTTACGACTTTTATGTCAAGCAAAGAGGCAACTCATATTCTTTTGGCCTTGAGGCCGACACAGATGACACCAGACTTCTTATGGGGGAGTTTAATAGCCAGTGGCGCATTGCTGCAACTTACGGGTCTAATGGCAGTTTTATGCCTTTTGCGTTTTATACATCGGACGTAGAGCGTGTAGTTATTGACACGGCTGGGCGTATGACTCTGCCGTATCAGCCTGCGTTTCAGGCGTATGCTGACAGTGGTGGTAATCAGCACTTTTCAGGTTCTACAAATCCGTATTTCTCTAGTACAGTAACCAACACTGGAAACCATTTCAACGGAACTACATTCACTGCTCCTGTTGCGGGTAAATATCTGTTTTCATATTCTATCTTAACTGGAACTGCGGGTGACTATGGTCTGATTGCATTACATGTAAACGGCGTTTCACCTGTTGGAAGTCAGAATTGGACACAGTGTTATGTAAATACCACAAATGATCAAACAGTCAGTAGTACGCAGGTATTAACGTTATCAGCCAATGATCAAGTGAATTTATTCCTTCACCCAAATTATATAAACTTCTATTGGAGTGGGAACTACAGTAAATTCAGCGGATACTTACTAGGATAAGGACAAACACATGGCATACATTGGACAATCCTTAACCGAAGGCACACGCAGAGCTTACACATATGTAGCTACCGCAGGCCAAACCATATTCAATGCAGTGTACAGCGCGGGTTCTGTAGACGTGTACCAGAACGGCATTCTGTTGCAGCCCTCAGACTACACAGCCACTGACGGTGTTACTGTCGTGCTGGGCGTAGGTGCTGCGATCAACGACGAGATCACTGTAGTGTGTCACAACACGTTCAGCGTTGCGGACGCACCTACACTATCTGGCGGCGGTACATTCAGTAGCAGTATTCGTGCGCCTCTGTTTGACACAGATCAGAACAAAACAAAGACGGCGGTGTTTCAGATAAATGAGCAAAGCATAACAACAAACACAACTATTGGTGCAACGGAAAACGCAAGCACTGCTGGCCCTATTACTATAGCCAGTGGCGTTATTCTTACAGTCAATGGCAACCTAACGGTGATATAAATGTCAGGTGAATTGATATTACAAACACTTAAAGGCCCTTCATCTGGGGCTAATGCAAATAAGGTTCTTGTCCCTAGTGGACATACGCTAGATGCGTCTGGTGGGACGTTGGTACCTAGTGCTGGCGCTTTAGTGCAGGTTGAAACTGCTACACACAACTATTTTGATGGTACAGGAAGTGGTTGGTCTGATGTTGTTACAATCCCATTTACTCCAAAGTATGATAACAGTTTAATCATTGTTCGGTACAATGGGCATATATACAAGTACAACTCAAATGCTTTTCCAAACAGTGAGGCCAGAATTACACATGATCAAGGTGGTGCATACTCACAAATAGTAAAACATCCTTATGTTATATATCATGAGGCTGATAACTATATGTATAGCTTGTCTATGGCAGCAAGCTTTACTGTTACAAACACAAACACGTATACAATTCGGATGCAAATAGACCCAAAGAGCTATCGTACTTACATCTACGGTGATAGCAACCTCTTTACAGTAGAGGAGATAAAACAATGAGTACGCTCTACGTTGATAATCTCCAGCCTAACTTGGGTAGCCAAGTTGAGATACCGGATCTGAAACATAATCCGGGTTCTTTAGTTCAGATTAAGTATGCGCAATCTTTAAGCAATACAACATCACAAGCCAATAATACAACCAACTATGTTGTAGTAACAGGGTGTAGCATAACTATTACTCCAAAGTACACTAATAGTCTATTAGTGGTCAGCGGTAAGATTAACTGTTACGTTACTGGCGGTTCATACCCATACGGTTTTGGTAGTGTCTTTCGTGATGGGATTGACACTAGCAGTAGTACGTACGGAAATGGTTACCTGCAGGGTGATGTAGATGTGGGTCAGCTTATGCCTTTTGGGTGTATTCTTACGTCAGGATCGACATCACCTACTACTTTAGATTTCAGAGTTAGATTAGGTGGAGGTGGTGCAACACTATTCCAAGTAAATAGTTCAGATAAATTAATGTCAGTCATGGAGATCGCACAATGACCAGTATAATCAAAGTCGATCAGATCCAACTGTCAAACGGTACAGCACCACGTGCTGAAGATCTAGGTGTAGATGTATCTGGGACTGTTCTAAATACTCACTATCTTAAAAGTCCAAGCACATCTGATGTAGCAATAGCCAACAGTAACTATAACACTCTCGATACTTTCACGCTAGATGTCATCAGAGACAATTCGCGGATGATCTGGACAATGGATACACAACAGTACATTAAAGACACCGCTAACACTAACCCTTTCTTTAGATTGACAGTTGATGGTGTAAGTGTTGCGGAAGTGGCAGATATTGATCGTAACGATCTAAATCAACCTGGTTGGTATCACACATGGTATGGTCAAAACGCTGGTCGAGAGACTCAATATAACCACTTTATCACAAAGAATCTAACTGCAGGTCCACACACATTTGCAATCCAAGCAGGCAGATATAATAGTGGGACAATCACCTTGAAATTTCAGGGCGGTGCATTTAGATACATAGTACAAGAAATTGCAGTTTAAATCGGAGAATGAAAATGACTACAATCGCAACAGCACTTTCTGAACTAGGTGTTACGGAATGGGTACTCCGTGGCGAACCAACTTCAGAAGCAGAATTTAACGAAATGTTCCGCACGGTAACAGGTGTAGATGCCAATGGCACAGCAATCGAAAGCACAGACCACGGTATTGCTTGGGCAACTGTCGCAGCAAAACGTGATGAACTGATTGCGGCCCAGCCTATGAAGGAACTCCGTGCAGAACGTGATCGCAAACTAGCGGAGACTGACTGGTGGGCTGTAGCAGACCGAACAATGACAGCAGAGCAAACAGCATACCGCCAAGCACTACGTGACATCACAGATACATATACCAGTCTGCAAGATGTAGTCTGGCCCGACAAACCCTAAAGGAGCATAAAATGCCTACCATCACTATCGAACTAACAGAAACACAATACTCTGGCTTAGCATACGCAGCAGCATCCCCAGAGGAATGGGCTGAGAATGCAGTGACAGAGCGTTGCCGCATTGCGAATGACGAGATCGTTCAGCTTACAGTGCAGCACTGTTTGGACAACGGCATCCAAGTCCCAACCACCCGTGAGGCTGTCGTAGCATACGCATTCGACAACGCACTGGTTAAGACTGCTGCCCAGCGCAACGAAGAAGCTGCACAAGAACTACCAGCATAAGGTAATACCACAATGGCATACATCGGCACCACGCCCAAAGATATACGTTCATTCGGCAAGGCTAAGTTTGACTTTACTGCAACACAGGGTCAGACTGCCTTTACGGGTGTTGATGATGACGGTAAGACGCTAGGCTTTACAGATGGTCAAATCTCTGTATACGTCAACGGCATCTTGATGGATGAGAGCGACTACACTACGTCTGGCAGCAATACCGTTACGCTGGCAAGCCCTACCAACTTGAATGACGTTGTGAGTGTAGTAGCACTACAGACGGACATCCCTAACAGCGACTATGTGCCTGCTACGGGTGGTACATTTACAGGGCCTGTGACACACACTGGCAGCTTTACCTCACAGGGTATTGACGACAATGCCAACGCAACTGCTATGACTATTGATAGCAGTGAGAATGTGCTGGTGGGTAAGGCTGCAACTGGCTACAACACTGCTGCTGGCACTGAACTGTGGTCTAATGGATTCAGCGCATTTACCCGTGATAATGCTACGGTTTCTTACTACAACCGCAAAACATCTGACGGTGATATTGTTCAGTACCTCAAAGACGGCTCCACTGTGGGGAGTATTGGTACAGACGGCACTTATATGAGCATTGGCAACGGTGCGGCTGCGTTAGCTTTTCAGGGTGCCAACAATCGCATCTTACCGTGGAGCCAATCAACTAATAACGTAACTGATGCAAGTCTGGATCTTGGGAACGGCTCTTACCGTTTTCGTGACGCATACCTATCTGGCGGTGTTTACCTTGGCGGGACTGGCTCGGCTAATTATCTGGATGACGTGGAACGTGGCACGTTTTCGCCTTCAATTCTTGGATATTATGGAAATAATCCAGTTATTACTTACAATAGACAACAAGGTAATTATGCCAAAGTGGGTGACCTAGTACACGTTAGTATAATGCTTGATGTTACGTCGGCATCCAATCTAAGTTCCGATTTGATAATGGTTGGGCCTCTGCCGTTTGCTATAAGTCCCGGTGTAGAAGCCGATGGCGCTTCAAATACGTCATCTTACAGCCCAGCCCGAGGAAATCATATTAGTATTGGTTGCCACTCTATTACCCAGTCTTACATTGGCTTTTTAACGAGCAACCCAGGTTCTGGATGGGGGTGGGAAGCAACCTCTATGATGCCAACGGGTGGGTCGGCCTTGAGAATATCAATGTCTTATATAACCGCATAACCACCCCTACTGGATCGTAGGGTAGTCAGTCCACGCCACAAAGGAGATAAACGATGGCATTAACAGAACGCACAGAGATCGACAAATATGAGATCGTCGGCCCATTCAAGCACATCCAGTGCCGCCATGCTACAATCATTGAGCGTGATGGTGTTGAGATCAGCCGCAGCTTTCACCGTCATGTGATTGCCCCTAACGATGACGTATCGGGTGAGCCACAGGAAGTGCAAGACTTGGCAGCACTGCTACACACAGACGAACTCAAAGCTGCCTATGCAGCGCACCTAGCCGCACAAGAGGTATAACCTTATGACACGGGCAAGAGACTTATCTAACCTGATTGGCTCTGGTAACTATGTATCAGAGACACTTACAGCGACAGCAGGGCAGACTGCCTTTACTGTTACCAATGGCTACACGCCTAACTTTGTTCAGGTCTTTATGAATGGCCTCTTGCTAGACCCTGTGGTGGACTATGCCGCTACTACTAGCCCAACCATTACGCTAACCACAGCCGCTAATGCAGGTGATGAACTAGAGGTGGTTAAGTACAATACGTTTAGCGTAGGTAATGCTATTACGCAGACCGCTGCTGATACACGCTATGTCAATGTGTCTGGCGATACTATGACGGGTGGGCTTAATGTTACGGGTGGTAATGTTGGGATTGGACATGCTGGCCCATCTGCAAGTCTAGATGTTTTTGGTTCAACCAGCGATCAAATACGTCTTCGCACTGCCTCAAGTGAACATTATGCCATTGGTCGTAATTCAAGCACTGGTTTCCTTGACTTTTACGGTTCGCAAGCAAGTTACACGGGCTACACTTTTGGTGGTGTGGATGGTGAACGCATGAAGATCGACAGTGCTGGGCGTGTGACAAAGCCGTATCAGCCAGCGTTTAGTGCAGTACGGGATGCGGGAGATGTATCATATAACACAGTGATTGTGTTTAATAGTGTTGCTGTTAATGTAGGAGGCCACTACAACGCATCAACAGGCAGGTTTACGGCCCCTGTTTCTGGTGTGTACTACTTTGAGGCGTATGGAATGGGAGGTGCGGGCAAGTCTGTAATCTGGCTCCAACTATTAAAGAATGGCGTGGTTTACAACAAGAACAATCCATACAGTCAAAACGACGCATCAGCAAGCACCAAGTATATTCACGCTGGCGGGGGTGTTGTTATGCAGCTGAATGCAGGCGATTTCGCATCTGTCAAAATAGGGCCAAATAGTTCGATGTCAATGTACGCTACGGGTAACGCTCACAACGGCTTCAGCGGCTACCTAATCGGCTAACCCCACAACACAGGAGAAACACACATGAGTAACGCAAGAGACTTTGCATCACGGGTTCCTGTGGATGGGGCTTTGTCGAACAGGAACCACATCATAAATGGCGAGTTCCTTGTCTGGCAACGATCTAATAATGGCGTATCTGGTGCGGGAACAGGTTACGTTTCCGCTGATCGGTGGCAGACTACACGAGGCCGTATTCGCCAGCCTAACACGAATGGTAATACAGGTGAAGACAATCGTGGGGCGGTATTTGATTGTACTGATGGATTAACTTACGTTCACTTTGATTACTATGTTGAGGACGTAGGGCAGAAGATGCACGGGAAAACAATGACGTTTTCCTTTTACGCAAAGTCTCTTACAGGTTCTAGTTATAATCTGTACCTTGAAAACGGCGGCACAGACCTTATAGATATTGGCGGTTCTACGAATGTCACGGTGCCTACTACTTGGACTAGGTTTACTTTTACAGGAACCGTAACGTCCACAGGCAATCAGTACGGTGTACATATGCCACGGTTCTACCTGAACCCTACGGGTTCTGCATCTTCTGCTATGATACAGGTGGATCAGGTCCAATTAGAGGAAGGCGACACAGCCACCCCATTCGAGCATCGCAGCTATGGTGATGAATTGGCGAGGTGCCAGAGGTATTATCAAGAGTGTATCATCAAAGATAGAGTGTTTTGTAGCTACAACAACTCATCCGCTTCTTATGGCGGCAGTTTCCAGTGGCGAACTGTTATGAGGGTAGCACCTACTGCGACTGGGGGCGGGAACGCAGAAGCCTACGCTTCAAATGACTCTAATGTTGTGTCAAATAGAGATGTAGTTGTGCAAACCACTTACCAAGATGGTTGCGAAGCCTACTTGAATTACGACACAGCGGGTGCGCATTCTTGGTTTGTTCGAGCAGATAGCCTTAAATTAGATGCGGAGTTATAAAGATGGATCAAATGCAAATCACATCAGCCCAATACCAAGTAAGCCCGATGTCAGGCACCAACACATCCATCCGCGCCACCATTGACGGGCAAGAGCTATTCGTCCCGCTTGACCCAGCCAACCGTCACTACGCTGAGATTATGCGTCAGGTTGAGGCTGGGGAGCTAACCATAGAAGAGGCAGCTGAGTAATGTTTGGCTTTACAGCACTAGCTACTGCACCACTCTCTACAGATCCTAATGTACGTAGCAACGTTGTAGGTGTTGCTGCTACAGGTGCGGTAGGCAGTGTTGTAACTATAGCAGCTGCTAACCTCACAGCAGCCTCTGTAAGCGCTGTAAGCTCTGTTGGTACACCTGTAGTCGTAGCGCAAGCTAACGTTACTCCTGCGTCCGTTGCTGGAGTCTCAGCAGTAGGTACAACTGTAGTCGTAGCACTAGCTAACGTATTACCAGTAGGTGTTGCTGCTACAGGCGCAATAGGTGCATTCGTAATCGTAGCTAAGGCTAATACAGCTGTGGCTACACCTACCATGACTATCAGTTTAGGTACTCCTGTTGTCACGGCTGCAGCTACTGTGTTACCAATAGGGGTAGCTTCCAATACCAACGCTGGTATTATAACGACACGTACTACAAACGTGTTCCGTATTGCAAGCCCAGCGCTTAACATATATACTAAACGTCCTGTAGTAATTACAAACCACTTCCCGTATGTAGCATCTAACTACAGTAGGAACAGAGTTATATTTGTACAGGGTACAGACCAAGGTTACACTGTACGTATACCTGCAGACGCAATGAATAGAACCGTACACATTGATGCACCTGACAGAGATACTGTTGTACGCATAGCAGCATAAGGATTACAAGTATGTCATATAAATGGCCCGACAAAGATAAGGATGAGATCCTTGATTACAGCATTGACTGGTCACGCTTTCTAGCAGGTGATAACATCTCTGGTGTTACTTGGTATATTGATGATGCCAATGGAGTTAAGACTCTGGTCAATCCTGCTAGTGTTGTCAATGGCTTACAGATGGTTCAGAAGACTAACACTCTTACTGTAGCTACTATCCGTCTATCTCTTGGTACAAACAATGTGCGTTACTTAGTTACCTGCCGTATCACTACTGTTGGTGGCTTGCAGTATGAACGCTCAGTGTATTTACGTATTAAGGAGAAATAATAATGGCATACGATTTCATTGGCTTAGTTAACGATGTTAACCGCCGTCTTAACGAAGTAGAACTTACTACAACTAACTTTGCTACAGCACAGGGTTACTACAACCTGAGCAAGGATGCTGTTAACGCTTCTATCCGTCACATCCACCAAGAAGAGTTTGAGTGGCCTTGGAACCATCGTGAAGAGACAGAGGTCCTGACACCAGGTGTTGTACGCTACAGTATGCCTTACGATGCTAAGACTGTTAACATGAACAGCTTTCGCATTAAACGTGACGCAGCGTTAGATGTTGACACACGCAAACTAAAAGTGTTAACCTATGAAGAATACCTTGACAAACATGCAGATTATGAGTATAACTCTAGTACAGGTATCAGAACAACTCCTGACTATGTAGTACGTGCGCCTAGCCGTGAGTTACTATTTATTGCTTCACCAGATAAAGCATACGAAGTTATCTATGAGTACTACACTACTGGTGTAGACATGGTGTACGATACTGATGTACCTACTGTACCAGAGCAATACCGTCATGTTATTGTAGATGGTGCTATGTATTACGCTTACGTATTCCGTGGTGACATGCAGGCTGCACAGTTATCACAAAGCAAATTCGTTGATGGCATTAAGTTTATGCGTTCTATTAACATTAACCGTACCGATTATATTCGTGATACAAGAGTTAAGTACTAATGGCAACTAATTGGCAGACATTCCCTATTGAGTTTAAGGGTGGCCTTATCTCTAACCTTAGCCCTCTACAACAGGGGGTTAATGCTATTGGCTCTGCCACTATCTTACAAAACTTTGAGCCTGCTAAATCAGGTGGTTACTCTAAGCTTCGTGGTTACGCCAAGGTAGACCCTAATATTGTACCAGGGATAGGTGTTGTAAAGGGTGTTAAAGTAATCAATGCGGGTGAGTTTATTGCTGCACGTAGTAATGCTGTCACTACTGAGTACTACCACAGTACAGGTGTTGGTTGGGTTTCTCTAGGTACAGCTGCTCTTAGTGGTGGTAAGATCCGTTCAGCTGAGTATAACTTCGGTAATGGTCACTATGTAATATTTACAGATAATGTTAACTACCCTGCATTGTTTGAAGACAATACCAACACACTGAGTTTTATAACATCCAACCCAGACTTACAGGGTGCAGAACAGGTAGCTATCTTTAAGAATACTGTGTTCTTCTCTAAGGGTTCTAACCTGTACTTCTCAGCACCAGGCGATTCAGGTGACTATAGTGCAGCTAACGGTGGTGGTGTTATTAACGTATCACACCAGATCACAGGTCTTATCACCTTCCGTGAACAGCTAATCATCTTTAGCCGTAACAAGATCCAACGCCTTACAGGTTCTACTATCTCTGACTTCCAGTTAAGTCCTATCACAGAGAGTATTGGCTGTCTTGATCCTGACACTATTCAGGAAGTTGGTGGTGATATTATGTACATGTCACCTGACGGTATTCGACTACTAGGTGCGACAGACCGTATTGGTGACTTTGCACTTGAAGTTGCATCTGACCCTATCGCAGATGACGTGTATAAATTCTCACAGAGTACATCTAACTTCTGTTCTATTGTTGTACGTGAGAAGGCTCAGTATCGTATCTTTGCGTATATACCTTCTACCCAACAGAAGGTGTCACGTGGTCTACTCGTTACTAAGTTCTCTGACCAAGGTACAGCTAACCTAGCATGGGGTGAGTCATCAGGTATTAAAGCATATGTAGCTGACTCTAAGTATGTGGCTAGTTATAGTGAGGTTATCCTATTCGCTAACGAGGATGGCTATGTATACAAGATGGAGCAGGGTAGTAGCTTTGATGGTCAGCCTATTGAGGCTATCTATGAGTCACCTTACATGCCTATCACAGACCCACAGGTACGTAAGACTTTCTATAAGCTAACTACGTATATTGACCCTACAGGCAGCTTTAGCTTTGACCTATCTGTTAAGTATGACTTTACTCGTTTAAATAACCAGAACCTTATTCAGCCTACATCTGTTACAGTTACAAGTACAGGCTTAGCTGTGTCATCTTATGGCTCCGTTAGCTCTGTGTTTGGTTCAACGACATATGGTGGCGCACTGGATAAGATCTACCAGAATCAAATCATTGGGTCAGGTAAGACAATCGCAATTCGTATTGAAGATAACTCTACAAGCCCTACATTTACACTAGATACTGCGCTACTTGAATTTACGCAGAACGACAGACAATAAGGAAGCAACCCCATGACAGGTTATTTACGCCAAGATGTTACAAACAACATTGCTAACGGTAACGTTATTGATGCTGATGATCTTGATGATGAGTTTAACGCTATTGAGGCTGCTTTCAATGCTACCTCTGGTCACACCCACGATGGTACTGTAGCTGGTGGTGCAGCCATTACTAAGGTAGGCCCAGCGCAAGACGTTATTATTGGTACTACTAATATCCTACCTAAAGCTAACAACATCCTTGACGTAGGATCTGCAGCAGCTAAGTTCAAAGACGGCTACTTTGATGGTACAGTTTATATCGACACAGCTATCGTAGGTGTTAATGGCTTTACTGAGATTGAGGATAACATATACTCTGTAAGCTCAGGTAATTTACTTGTAGATGTAGCAGGTGACATTACACTAGACGCAGACGGCGGTAATGTACATTTGCATGACGGTGGTATCCCATTCGGTGGATTTACTAACAGTGCAGGTGACTTGGTAGTTAAGTCTGGTACCACTACAGCTGCTACATTCAATGGTGCTGACGTAGACTTTGCAGGTAACCTAGATGTAACAGGAGATACCACACTAGACGGCACTCTTAATGTTGTAGGTAATACAGCTATCTCTAGCGGTAACTTTACTGTAAACACAGGTAACGCCACTGTAGGTGGATCTCTTAACGTCACAGGCCCTATCAACGGTAACTTAGTCGGTACAGTTACAGGCAACGTAACAGGTAATCTGACAGGCAACGTCACTGGTAACGTAACTGGTAATACAACAGGTAACGTAACTGGTGATCTAACAGGGGATGTTAAAGCCCTTAATGGTGTAACTGTATTAGACAATGGTACAAACGGTACTGATGCTACTTTTGTAGGTGATGTTACAGGTGACTTAGTAGGTAACGTAACAGGTAACCTGACAGGTAACGTTACCTCTACAGGTGCTAACCTTATGAATACCCTGACTACATCAGGTACAGTTACAGTTGGTGGAGATCTTATCGTTAACGGTACCACTACTACTGTTAATACAAATACAATTAACCTAGCTGATAACATCATTACCC
>Ga0181555_1001750_pt1 | contig 18825 bp, 10 predicted proteins | sample 011ome_15_FD_145601 | JGI IMG/M metagenome (GOLD analysis project Ga0181555, IMG submission 145601) | Coastal salt marsh microbial communities from the Groves Creek Marsh, Skidaway Island, Georgia - 011504AT metaG (spades assembly) | ecosystem: Environmental > Aquatic > Marine > Intertidal zone...
CGTTTCGTTTCTTCGTCCTCGTCGGGTCCATGTTTTCCGAATCTTGGATTGGATTCATCGTCGTCGGTGTGATGAAGATTTTGGCTTTTTTAAAAATTTGAATCTCGACTGAACAAAAAAAAAGTTTTCCCGCAGCTGCCCTTTTTCTCATCAAACTCATTTTTGTCATCTGTCATCAGTACACCACAAATCACAGAAACACTTCGGACCAACACATTTCGGAACAACACAGACGCGCACAATCTTTTATTAAAGATGACGACGATGATATTTAAGAGCAAATTATTCATTCTCTCGTTCTAAACGACAGAAGAGTGTGTCTCTGAGAGCACAAAGAGAGCTCTTCGTCTTCTTCTTCTTCTTCTTCTTCTTCTTTGCAGCCGGGATAAAAAGTGGATTTTGTGGGACCGCGTGTCTGTGGAAGAGATGTCGCCTCCTTTTTTAACCGCCGAAAAGAACGTCCGAGAGAAACTGAAAAAGATTAACCAAGTCATCGACCGCGCTGATGGATTGTATCACCAGAAAGCGGCGAGCGGGCGGGATGTTAGCATCCACGACGACGAGGATAACAACAACAACTTCAACAATCGTGGTACTGTTGGCAATGGTGCCGATTCGAGTAACGCGAGTCTCACCAAACTCCTTTCGCAGCCGATGAAAATGAAAGACGGGACGATAGGCGCGCCAATTTTCGTTTTAGCCACGTGTGCTGCGGAGGGATTGGACAGTCATACCGTGAGAGATGTGTTTGAACGATTGATACGGTACGGCGCGTGGCGCGTCGCGTTGGACGAACACGGGACGTACCCGAGAGTGGCGAAAACGATATCGCCCGTCGCACTTCTGTGCTCGGTGTACGCGCCGCACGTTTTAAAGCAAGCGGTCGTTGATAACGTCGATCACGATAAGAAATACGACAGTTTGGACGGGAAAACCGTCGTCGCTGTGAGCACGGTAAAGGAGGAGAACCACGAGGAAGCTAAAGTGCACAAACATACTCTCCAAAATCTAAATAAAGTGTTGGAGATGTTTGTCGACGCGGGCGCAAATGTGGACGAAACGTATCAAATTGATCCGAGCGTAAGTAGTGTATACACGCCTTCGCTTTCATCCAGAGATGGCGGATCGCCAACGTCTTCGGCGTCGGCATCTCCAAAGAAAGATACGGAAGACTCGACGGAATCGTTGTCGTCATCCAACCATCAATACCAGCAGTACGCGTCGTACAAGTTTCCGTCATGCGCGATGCACTCAGGAACTATTGGAAACTGTCTCTTCTTTCTATCGATAGCTATTTCTTTCGGTTCTGATATTCAAGAAACGATAGAAGCTTTACACATCATCACTCAACGAGGCTCGAATAAGCAGTGCGATCTCAACGTAAAGTGCTATGTGCCAGATCGGCCGTTTGATTTTGAATACGACGAAACGAAATCGTTCCTAGACCTCGAACGCAGAGTTTGCCCTCGGACTCCTGCTGGAGACTATATTTCCAGTTTACAGTTCCTCGTCATGTCCCTCGTTGAAAACGCTGCATTTTCCGTGGAAATTCGCGATGGAATTGCGTCGTTTTGCGTGCGTCTGATTGACCTCGGTAGCGTGCTTGGTATAGACGTCAACAACGAGTGCTCCTTTTACGCACAAAATGATTTGAGCAGATTCGAGATTAGCAATAAGCGTTTGGCGTTTGATTTCATCGAGTCTAAAGAAGAACTTGCGAGAGGTTCGGCAGGAAACGCGTGCAATGCGTTGCAGCCGAAAGGCTCGCCTCTGTTTTTCACTGGAATTGCACTTTTAGAAGGCTGCGGTACCCCGGCTTTGCGACTAGCAAAAAAACTTTTAGAGAAAGGAGCGAACCCGAATTGTTTCGGTGATTATCCCATGATTGGTTCAAACACGCCTCTCGTCGCGTTGGCGCTGTATTGTTCGTTAAATCCAAGTGGTTGGGACGAACAGCACTGCATACACTACGTAGAGAAACCATGGTGGACTCTCTATTACGAGGCGCCAAAGCCGACGCATCATGAATCGAGAAGATCCTCGGCTATTCCGAACAATAGCTACAATGCAAACAACTCGGCGGATGATACGAGAGGACATATTCGTAAAAATGACTCACACGACTATGATGGCGATGCGCAAGTGATGATCTCGGACCTTCGTGATCAGCGTACCTCATACAAGGATACCAGGCAAAGAGAGCGCAACGACCAAGAAGAAGGAAACGTAATGCACCATCAACAACAAAATTCTTCCCCGACGTCCTCACTCAACGGTACAAACGATAGATACGGGATCGACGCGATAAGCACGTTTGATTACGCGGCGAGCGCATTCGTTGATCGAATGCACGACTTTTTTAGAGAACCAAAGCGCGGTGAGCGCGCATTGAAACACTCCAGTGAACTTTTCAAACTTTTGCTTGATTACGGCGCGAGTCCATCGACGGAGTGGCAGCGAGTGCCGCGTTTACACATCGACGATATCGAGAAACGCGAACACCGGGTGTCTACTCTTCTCTCAATTGCTATCGAAGATATGTTAAACTTTGTCGAGCACGGCAAGGGTACCGTAGAGTTGCTCATAAAGAAGGGCGCGGATATAAATAAGTGTGGTCTCGGTCCCTTTCCTGTTTTTTGCTCACCGTTGTTTGCTGCATCAGCGGCATTACGATATGGCCACCCCGATGCGGATTGGTTGTTTGAAACTATCATAAAAAGCAGTGCAAGCGCGAACGCCCTGGGCTATTTTCCCGGTGGATCACAATCAACTGCAATGATAGAATTAATTCGCTGCGTTGGCGAGTCAAAATCTAAAGTGCGCAGAGAAAACGTTTTTTCAAAGATTGAAAGTCTCCTGAAAATGGGTGCTGACGCGAATCAGTCATGTTTAGATTGTTTTCTGAACACGACACCAACAGCATACACCGATATCATACAGTATCGAGCTGGGTTGACTCCGGACGTCACTCCTCTTGACACTCCTCTTGATACTCCCAATTCCATTAATAGAATAGATAATAGCGCGGTTAGCAAAACTTGTGTCGAAGATGACGACGACGATGACGACGACGACGACGACGAAGGATACAGTTCAAATGGTTACACTCGATTTTACGATCCTTACCATGAAATGTACTATTACGTGGATGAAGCGACAGGCGCGTCTGATTGGATGAAGCCGGATGTTTTCGTCGATCCGAAAGAACGAAAAATCCGTCCCCCTCTGCAACCTCCACACGATTCTGATGATAACGATCCCGAACAGCACGGGGTGCCGTATATGGATGAATTGTCCGAAGATTACGATGAAGATTCGTACGATCAAGGCTATAAATCGAACGATTGGGTCCGCTGGTACGATGCTACATATGCAAGGTACTACTACTTCAACGAAAAGACATACGAAGTTCAATGGGCAAAACCTGAGGATTTTAATGAGTTGGATGTAGCCAAAGTAACGAAGTCTCCGCTCGCAGCACGTGCTGTATCCGATGCGGACGTCGCCAGAAGTTTACGGGAAAAGATGGATCTGGAAGTAAAAGGGAAGGAAAACGCGACAAAAATAGATCACAAAGCGGCCGAGGCAAAGGAAAAGAAAAAGTCCGCTGACTCTGACGCATCGGTGGAAACGAAGCGAGTTTCATTGCATTCGTTGCGAGTTGATGCGGGTAAATTAGCGGACACGAGAAACAGTGAAAACGTCTCAACAGAGGAAAGTGACGGCAAGAAAGGGGCTGTGCGAACATCCGTCTCCTCGAACAAGTTCAAATCGGCATTTAATAAGCAACAAAGGGATGAAATTTCGTTTGATACGAAAGCTTCAGAGCCTTTAGTGAGCGATACTGCAGATGTTCTTCCGAAAACGATCGATCGGACAGGCGAGTGCACGTTTTCTCCGTTATTCGTTGCAATGGACTGTTTAGAAGGTGACGGTCATCAAGTTGCGGCAAGAATCATACTTCTCCTCCTCGATTTTGGCGCCGATATCGAATACGAACAGGAGAGAAACTTAAGAAGCTGGTACGAGGGGTCGATAATCGCCATCGCGATTCAGATCGCTATTTCATGCGGCAGTCCAATCGAATTGACGCATCCGTCTGTTGGTGACGGTGACGGTGACGGTGACGGTAAAAACGATGGAAACAGTAATAAGGAGAATTTCCGCGGACATCGCGTCAAAGAAAGACAACAAGAACCCGACAATGACTCTTTCGATGGTAACAAAGAATTCACGCGCGGTATCATTCAACTCGAACAACATATTCCTACTTTGGAAACGATATCTGCTACTGAAGCCTCGGCCCAGGGTCACGGTGGTGTAAGTGACGGGTATGGTAATAATAATGATTCCGATTCCGATTTCGATAGTCGAGAGATAACGTCTGATTCTGTGCAACAGAACGATGGTGTTAAAGTCGCTATGGATATCGCCAGAGTGGGTAAGCTGAGGCGCAAACAACTGGGGATGACGGAAGATACGCCCAGACACGACTCGTACGACAGATTGAAGTCCCTCAGAGGTGATGCTGAAACTATGCCTGACACAAAAGAGGCAAGAACGACGGTAGTAGCTCAAACAGTATACGAATCTTCGAAGTTTCGTTATGATGCGGCAGATCTGCACTTGGTGCAAGCCGAAATCGCACGTGAACGCCTGCGTTTGAGATACCCTCAGGATGAAGAAAACCAAGTGCCGGAGGAAAAAAAGTCGTTTTGGAAAACAGTAGCCAAGGCGATAGGTTTCGAAGATTCGGATGATGAAGGTGATGACGGTGAAGATACGCTTATGGTTGGCATGTTCTTCGATACCGTCTTCGGATTCGACGATGGTTTCGAAAAACAATACAAATTGAACACATTTGAAGAGGATCACGCGCGAGCGTCACTCGCGAGAATACACTATGGAATTGACGATCGCGGTTCATTAAAATCTTCCAGAATAAAGATGGAACAGTTTCGAAAAGCTCGGTTCGAATCGGCAACAAAGGTTGCGAAGGCTCTCATCGCGCGTTCATCTGCGAGAGTTTTGAATAGGCTCTGTCGCAATCCACTTCTAGAGGAATACGGTACTGATTTGGTCCCGTTCGAGTTTACGCCTTTTTTCGCAGCCTGTTTTGGCGCGGCTACCGCAGAGAGCGACGAACAAGTTAAGTTAGGCATAGAACTTGCTCGCGATATTCTCGCGAAAGGTGCAGACTGTACTGTTGTAGGTAGGCACGCGAAAGATAAACCATCCGAAGCAAAAGTGGCAGATTACGCCAAGTCTATCGAAGCTCGGACTGCCCCCTTTGTATGGGCGGTGACGGCCTCTGCGAGATGCCCCAAACCAGAATTTGGAGGCTTAAAGCTCGTCAAGGACTGCTTAGCGAAAGGTGCCAATCCCTTACTGTGCGAATTGGAAACGACGCGATATCCAGAAGGTCGAGGAATGACTATTTCAAATAATCCATCGAAATTGCTCAATTTATGGGATGATAAGAAATTTTTAGAAAACATGCCGCCGAAACAACGCCGTGAAGCGGAGGCTTCGCGCATTGAACTCGGACGTTTGTTAGGCGAGGCATCAACGGTGAGAAGTGTTTTCACTAAATCAAACGCACTTGCCAAAAAGAGCATGGACGCAATCATTGCAGACGCCAAGAAAGAGTGCTCCCTCAACGGGAGATGGGGCATGAAAGGCGAGAAGAATCACGGCGTAACGAGAAGGAACGACAACGACGAGATTGAAGACATTGCTACTATTGAACAGTCTGCTCGCAAAACCACGCAAGCGCTCATGCAAGCGCTCTCTCGAGACGATTTGACGAGCGAAGAAGTAGCCGTCGCGAGTGACGAAGAAAATATTATGAAATTGAGCGAAGACTTATCAAAACTCAACGCGTCTCTCAACATCACGGCGAATCAGACCAGATCGACGACAATGACGGTGCCTGGCATGTCTCGAGCGGTAGAGGACGCGAAGTTTGAAAGCGGACAAAAAGATAAGTTTGTGATGGGTGATATTATGAAACCTGTCTTGGGAGCACCGAAACGTTTCGCGCAAGTAGCCGTACTTGCTCGTGAGTCTTCTCTTCGTAATAGAACTGGACGAAAGAATAACTCTAAAACCACGCTGAAAGCACCGATGTTTTCTGCCATGTCGTCGTCTTTTGTAAAGAAGGATGGTCTGCGTTACTCTTCATCACCATCATTCCTCGGGAGTTTTCGACGCAAGAAAGAGTCTTCTGCAAAGAACGAGAAGACGGTATCGTTTAAGTAAATGCTATTTTTTGTAATGTGCTGTACTAAAATTAAAACAAAATTACATCTCTAAGTTACATGGTATCGTATATACACGCGGTACCGTTTCTGCGGGAAGGCTGATAATATTGCAAATTATCACGCTTCGGTAAGTCCAACGTGGAGAGTTCAGGCGTCGCAGCGTTGTTTTTGACCACCACAAACGCGCGCGTTTGTTTCTCTTTGCCGTTGCTACGATTATTGATGCCGCCTAAGCGCGACTTGGTTTGCGTCCATACTTTCCGAGCGGCGCGAATGTAGGAATCGAGCGATAGTCGCTTCTTGCCGCCCGTGAAACCAGAGCTCGGAATGATGGTGCTATTATTATTCCCTCGCTGCCGCTTCATTCTTTTGTAGGTAGTATTATTTCCATCAACTCTCACATCATCTTCTGTCTTCTCCTTCGTTTGTACTTTCCTTCCTTTTCTCTTCGGGCTGAAAGAGAATAAATTCCAACGCGCGTTTTTTTTCGCCTCTTCCATGTTTTGCTTATGCTGAATATCGTCATCATTGTCGTTGTCATCATCGTCATCCTCTTCTGCGAATATGTCGCCTTCGGCGACGTCGTAGAAGCACACGTCTTCCTTCCCGGTATTTTTCGTATTTTTGTTGTTGCTGCTACCGCTTCCTTTTCGTTTCGTTTGCTCTAAGACGCCGTTGTCTGTCGACATTGCCGAGACGTCACTATCCAGGTTCGAAGACCCCTCCAACAGCATCCCGCTCAAACACGCTTCCGAGGAATACTTTCGTTTCAAAAGGGCGTTCTCCCCTAACGGAACGAGCATATCCGCGTACTCGTCGAAAATAAAATTTGGCATGTGTTTATGCACGGTGAGAACGAAATCTTTACACGAACACGGTTTCGCCAATCGATCGTCGACGATGCCTTCGATTAACGCAGGTATAATCATGTGAAACTCAGTTGTGAACATCAAAATCGGAACTTTTTCGAAATACTTTTGTTCAAAAGGCAGTCGTTTCGGTTGATTCATCATCGCGTTTTCTTCCTCCTGCTTGAATTTTTCCATGGCTCGAATATACTTACACGCCGATAACCCGTCGCACTTTGGCATTTGAAAATCCATCACGATCATTGCCAATCTGTCGTGACTATTATCAGCATTAGCATTCATACTCTTATACGCTTCGATCGCTTCCAACCCATCTCTGCACTGGATGACTTTCACTTCCCGAAAGAACACTTTCGAAAACAATCGAGTTAAAATTTTCAAGTTGACTTCGTTGTCGTCGCATATGATAACCGCCAGCTTTGGTCTTGAATTCTCGAGTCGTCGTTGGTTTTCGAAATACGCGTCTTCTTGCTGTAAAAACATCTGTTCCTCTTCCACGTACCACGGTGGGACTTCGTGTTGTTGTTGTTGTTGTTGTTGTTGCTCGCGTATGATGCTTTTTTGCAACTCGGTTAAACCACCATCATAATCTTCGTGAGCTTGAACCGTCGTCGTCGTCGTCGTCGTCAAAGTTTGTGTATGCTCGAGACTTTTCCGCTTCATCTATTCTGCGTATTATCAAAACTGTTCTTTCTTTCTCTCTCTCTCTTATTATTATTATTATTACTTTACGCGCTTGTCTTCTCCCTTTTCTCCAACCCTCTCTTTAGAGTATACGCGCAAGAGAGAGAGAATAATTCCACGTAATAATAATAATTGTGAGAAACAAAAAGTGGTGGGATTCTTGGAAAAATCCCCGCTTTTTCGAAAAGAAATTTGATTCGATTTTTTTTTTCTCTTTTTTTTCGAACCAGAGAGAAAAGTGAAAGATTTGGACAGAGAGAGCGAAAGAGTCCAGAGAGAAAGAGAGAGGGAGAGAGAGAAAGTGTGAACCTGACACGTGTTTGTGTTTTGCGTTCAATCGTCCCTTCTTTTGAAGGGGAGAAAAATCTTCACTTCACACACACGTATATATATATCACAACACACACACATATATATATATTTAAGAAGAAGAAGACAGAGATGATGGCATCGTCTCAAACTTTATCTTTCGCGCGCGCAGTCGCACCTTCCCCAAGAAAACTGACTCGTAAATCTACCCTTTCCTTTTCAAACAAGAGATCTTCTTCGATCAAAATTTCCGCGTCGTCGATCCCAATCCACATCGAATACTGCGAAAAGTGAAACTACCTCCCCCGCGTTAAAATGCTCATCGATAAAGCAGACGCGGCGTACCCGGGGAAGTTTACTTTTACCATGAACGATAACGAGATTTTGAAAAAAACCGTTCCGGAAGGACAAGGTTGGGCGATTGAAAACCAAGCCGAAAAGCCGATTCCGAACGGGGAAAACGCCTTGTGGAGAAAAGGCGCTTTCGAGGTTTTGAGATTAGACACGAACGAGTTGTTGTACTCGAAGAAAGAGACTGGGAGTCATTTGGTGGACGGGAAACCGGGAGGTGCGCTGGATGTGTTCATCGAGACGAAGATGAAGGATGCTTAACTTGAAAATGTCTTGCTCGCTTGTAAAAGACAAAGGTCGTATCGTCTCGAGATTATGCACGACGAAACGTGCACGTACACGCGTGTATCTATATATAATTTAGAAGAACAGAAAGAACAAAGTACAAGTAAACGGGATGAGAATGATGTAAAAATTATAAAGAAGTGATGAACGCGTTCGTAAAAGATTACAGGACAGACAAACTTGTCCAGCGAACGATGTTTTGATGGTACCATCCCTCGTTTACTCGAAACGTTTTGATACGTGTTTAATAAAAATAATATAGCGTAACAACAAAGACAACTGTACTCGTCGTCCTTAAATTCCCATCTTCATCAGCGAGTTCTTGGACAAACCGACGTCGGTTTTAATCCTCGTGACGAGCTCATCTAATCCGTTAAATTTCATCTCCGGTCGCACGAAACCGAGGCATTCCACGGACATGGTTTCTCCGTAAAACTGTTTCTTCCCGTTCTCAAACGCGAGTCCGTCCTCGTTCTTCTCCACGCAGTGCACTTCAACCGTGACGTCGTTTTCGTAGTTTTTCTTGTCGACGAACGAAGGGCGTCGACCGACGTTTAAGACGGCTATTTTTTTACCCGATTCGTCGCCTTCTAACTGACAATATCCGAAATAGACTCCCAATGGAATGTTTTTCACGTCGACGGTATCGTCGTTCAACTCCTTTTGCCAGTTCAGAGAGATTTCGGCGGGATCCAAATTCGCCGTCGGTAAACCCATCTCGGCGCTGCCGCGACCGAAACCTCTCACGACTTTAGCTCGCATGTGAAGAGGTTTCGCCAGTTTATAGTTTTCCGTCAAGTATAAAACTCTCGTGGCGTCTAAATCGTTGTCGTCGTTTTGGACGTTGTTGTTTCCTATCGAGTTGTTGTTGTTGCTATTGCTATTGCTATTGCTGCTGCTACTTCTATTATCTATATTACTATCGCTGCTCAAATCTAACGCTTTCCCTCTCTTCGCCTCTTCCTCCGTCCACACTAACGGCAATCCTTTTACTAACGCCTCCAGCTCCTCCCTTTTCAATCTCGCGTAACTCTCGTCGCCTTCTCTGGTCTCCCTGGACGAAATAACAATCCTAGACGTCGCCTCGTTTACGCCACCCTCATCACTTCCCGACGACGACGACGACGACGACGACGAGGTTGTTTGTTTCAATAAATTCGCCGCTCTCGCCAGCGTCTCTTTCCTCTTCTTTTCCGGAAACTGTTCGAACGTGTCGTTGAAGACGATCGCGTCGAACGGACCGAAATACGGTTTCACTTCCTCTAAACTCATCTCGGAGAGTTGGAAATACTTCGCGCCTTTCTCGTTTCCTGATATTCCCACGTCCGGGACTTTCTCCATCGCGCGATCGAGCTGTTTTTCCGATACGTCCACAACCGTCGCCAACTTCGCCCCTTCTCCTTCAAACGCAGCACACGAGGACACGAAACGCTCCACGACCTCGCCGGTCTCCGCGCCGACGAGTAACGCGGTTCCAAACGGTTTCGACCTGATGAAAGCGGGAAAGCACGCATTAAAAACATTTTCCGCTCGGTCTTTCTCTCGAGGGAAGTAACACTCGGAACATCCTCGAGAGGCTTCGTCCCTCAACGCTTTGACGTTTTTGTCGTTTCCGTCGTCAAAGTCATCGTCGTTGTTTTTAATGTTGTTTGCTCTGCATCTTCTTCTCCGTGATGATGTTTCCTCCGAACGACTTTTACGACACAGACTTTTACGACGAACGTGAGGAAAACAACTGTTGTTCTTGATGGTGGTGGTGGTGAAAGTCGTCGTCGTTTGAGTAGTGCGTGGCTTCATCCTAAACTCGTCGCTCACAAAGCGTGTTTTTTGTGCTCGATTTTATCCAAAAATCCATCCGAAAAAGCAACAATCGATTTTTTTGTCGCGAGACTTTTCCTCTTATGTCACACAGTTATTCTAATGAAGAAGATGGAGAGATGAAGAGATGAAGAGATGAAGAAGAGCGAAACTTTCTCTTCGAGTGCTAAAGCTCATCGTGCTGAAATTGTTGTCGCGCAAAATGTTGCTGAAAAAAAGAGCGACAAAAATGATTCAGACGTAAACGACTCAGACAAAAACAACAAATCCAAATCCATCCAAACGCACGTCCTCTTGTTCCTTTCGCAACTGAACTGGATGGGAATGCACATCGTCTTCGCGGTCGCCTTGAGAAGTTCAACGAGAGCGATGGTTTTATCCTTTTACAGAGAGATGTTGGCGTGTGTTTTACTGACGATGTATTGTTTTTATGTCAGACAGAGGAGGAAGAAGAGGAAAAGGAAGGAGATGACGACGGATGAGATGACGACGGAGGTGGTGGTGACGGCGACGGCGGAACAGGCGAACGATGATGCAACAAAGAAGACAAAAGATGAAAATGGGGTGACATCGATGCAAATAGTCGCAGTTTCCATAGTTTTAGGCGCAATATTAGCTCTGATACGAGGATCGGTAGTCTTAGCGAACGCGAACGCGGGGCCGGACGTGACCTCGGCGTTGGTTTTGACGACGCCCGTGTTGACGTTTTTCTTCTCGGCGTTGTTGCGAGTGGAACACTTTTCGTTTCGAGAGGTGAATCGAGAGCATCCGGAAAACGTGATGAAAGTTTTGGCGATTTTGTTCGTGACGATTAGCGTTGCCGTCGTGTGTTCGTATAAAGGTGCGTTGATGTTTGGGGACCCGAAAGAGTACGAAGCGCCGAACGTTGTTGTCGGCGCGATATGGATGTTGACCAACACGTTGGCGAGCTCCGTGGCGATTGTCATGCAAAAAATGATTATAAACGCAAAGATACCAATCGAGGTAGTCAACGCGGCGATGACCGGTATAGGCGCGTTTTGGTTACTCATCGTTGGTTTAATCGCCCACGGAACCGCGAAAGATATTTGGACGTTATCTTCCGATGGTTTATACGCCGTGCTCTTCGGCGCGTTCTTTCCGAGCGCGATGAATTTGATCATTTTCGCAAAGAGTTCGAAACTTTTAGGCCCAAACATAACTGCGAGGTACTTTTTGTTACAACCTGCGATGACGTGGGCGTTGGATTATTTGGTTCTGAAAGACGCGGTGTACGAATCTTACGTGATATGTGCTGTTTTCTCGGCTATGGCTATGATGTCCTTCGCGAGCGCGAATTCGTTTGTCCGAAATACGACGAGTAAGAAGGAAGAAGAAAGAGAAGAGGAAATGTAGATGTAGTGGTATAATAGATGTTAGAAATAATTTTAGGTTATAGTATCTTATTTGCTGCCGCCGCCGCTGCTACTGATTATTAACATTGATTTTACACAAGAGACTTCTTGCTTCCTCGTCTTCTTTTTCGTCTTTCATACCGACGATTTAACCACGTCGTACGTGCCGTCCTCGTTGAGAACAAAAGTGACCCCCCCTGTTTTATCCAACATCCCGGATTTGCCTTTCGACATCGATAGGCAAGCTCGATGGTAAACGTCTTCGTCCTTTTCTCCGTCTTTATTCTCGCCGCCGCTGCTCATCGTTCTCGCGTGACTTTCGATGTCGACGACACACTTAAAAATCTGAGGATCGTCCAAGTTTGTCTTTTGCCCGCAATGAAATTGCTTACAAAATTCTTCTTCGTTTTCTTTGTTATTAGTATCGTTTTCGTCATCTTCTTCCTCTTCTTCCAAAACTTTTTCTTCTTCAACCTCCCTCGTTTCGTCATCTTTCGCGTCTCCTAGAATCCCAATCAACTCGCTTAACTCCTCCGCGCACTCCTCGGCGAGTTCCTCGTATCCTTCTAAAAACAATATCCTCGCGAACAAACGCATCTTCGTTACGCAGTGTTGCCCTTTCGCTCGCGATATCGCATGCATCCTGTTCCTTAATTTCGGTTCCGTCATCGTTCGCACTCTCATCAACGTGTGTTGATACGACGCCGTGCCCACGATGGTCTGTTTCTTCTGTTTCATCTTGTTTCTGTACGAAAACTCCTGCTCTGCGATGCGATGTTTTCGTTCTTGTTCTTCGTCTCTTTCTTTGAATTCTTCTTCTTTGTCTTCTTTGATGTCTTTGTCTTCTTCTTGTTGTTGTTCGTCAGTTTCTCCTTTTCCTCCTCCTCGTTTTAATCGCGAAGACGATCTTCGAACACCGACAACTTTTTCAACGTCGTCAGTTTCTCTTTCGCGTCTTTTCTTCTCCTTCTTCTTCTTCTTCTTCTTCTTCTTCTTCTTCTTCTCATCAGATGAATCGTCCTCTTCTTCTCTTTTGTTTTTAGAAGATGATGCGTTATGCATGTGCGAATCAAAGTCGGACAATCCTAAACGACGCATCAACAGTTCGTTTCGCATCACTCGCGCGTTTCTTTCTTTTTCGTACTCGGTTAAAAAATTCGACTTCGAGTGTATAGTATTATTCGTCGTCGTCGTCATCCTTAATACGCTTCTTCTTTAGGTTGTCTTCCTCTCACCACTTTGACAAAGTTATTATATTATTAGTACGATGATGATGAAAACGATTAATAAGTGTTTAGAAGAACTCGTCTCCATGGCTTTACTTTTCTGCATTCGCTCCTTTTTTGAATTTTCTTCTCTTTTCTCTCCTTTTTTTTCTGATTTTCGGATTTTCTGAGCATTTGATACCCTAAACTCCTACACGCCTTCTCTGTTTTTTTTGTTCGAGCAGCGTTGGTTTTGTTAAAAAAGCCGCGCGTCGTTCTTGCCTTCATTCTTCATTCGCGTCGTTTGACAACAGAAGACGACTTCTTTATCTTTCTTCTCTGATTATTATATATACACACACACGCGTCGAGTAGTCTCGCGCGAATATATAGAGAATATAATGTTTAACGACGAAACCTCTTCGCTTCTTTCTAAGAAGCAACATCACCAACGCGATGATCTCGAATCGAATACTTTTGTCGTTCCATCTCCCGATGACGACGAATTGTTCCAAAATGGTTCGATTTTGAATAAAACGAAAACAAAAACGCACCACGCGACGACGACGAAGAAGTTTGTCGTCGCCATTGGTGCCTTGTGCGTCGGCGGCAGCGCGTTGGCTGTTTCCACCAGTTCGTCTTCGTCTTCTTCGTCTTTGAGGATGTTCAATACCAGCAGATTGGGAGGAGGCGAAGAAGAATTTGAGACCGCGGGAGGAACACGAAACTTCTCTGAAAATGGTGTTGACGAAAGCGAACTCTTAATCGACGCAAAAGGCACGCAATATCGCGGGAAACAAACGAAATCAGTCACCGGGAAAGAGTGCAAGAACTGGGTGCAAACGACCATGCACCCAGACGATCACCCGAACGATGGTTTATACGAGAACTATTGTCGGAACCCGCAAGGACAGCAAGAGACTATCTTTTGCTTCGTCGGCGGAGGCGAAACGGAGAAGTGCGAACCGCTGGGTTTTAAGAACGTTCTTCTCACACAAGACGAAGAGGAAGTGGAACGATTAGAACGGGAGTTGGCGCAAGCCGAGGAAGAGGCAAAATTGCCGCGCGCGGATGGCAACGAGTCTTCAAACCCGCAAGAGCCGCAAGTCGGGGAGATTATCATCACGGAGGAAGTGCCGGTGACGGACGGGCCAACCGCGGACGAGATGGACGATACGATCGGGTCGAGAGAGCCGATGCAGTTCCAAGGTGAAACTGGCGGAAATAACAACGATCCGGACGGATCTTTTGCCGATGATGGACAAATGGTTCAACCGCAATCGCCGGACGACGAACGCGTCGTCGGAAACGGTCAAGCGTACCGAGGGAAACAAACAAAGTCGAAATCTGGCGTCGAGTGTAAGAAGTGGGTGCAAACCACCTCCACTCCGGACGATAACCCGACCGAAGGTTTAGAGGAAAACTTTTGCCGTAACCCACACGGTGCTCAGGAATCGATATGGTGCTACGTTGGCGGTGGCCAATCCGAGTTGTGCGACCCGCTCGGAGGCGGTTCGGTGGAGGAATCCGCGGAGCCGGACGCCAACGTCGTCGCGGCGTCTGTGCAACAAGCCACCACGGAACAACAACAAAACTCGTTCACTGATATTTTGCAAGAAGTGGAGAAAACGGCGGACGCGTTGAGGACGGAAGCGGACGCTTTACAATCGGAAGAGCAAAGGTTGAACCCACCGAATAACGAAGCCGGCGTCGGGTTTGACGAGACTCCGGAAGTAAACGAAGAAGAAGAAAAACAAGCGAAGAAAAAAGGTAACTTTGACCCGGCGGTTGAAGTCCTCGACGGCGACGGTACCTCGTACAGAGGCTTCCAGACGTTCTCCAAAACTGGCAAAGAGTGCGTCGCGTGGCAATTCACGCAACGCACCGCGTTCGAATACCCGGATGGCGATTTGTCCGGTAACTTTTGCCGTAACCCGGACAACCAAAAGTCCATCTATTGTTACGTTGGAAATAACGTCGCGGAATTGTGCGAACCGTTGCAAGCGCCGAAAGAGTTAAACAACGCGAACATTAAAGAAGCCGTGAACAAATGCTTACAAGAAGCGCCGAACGATGGGAATTGCCCACACTTTGCCGCCAAGTCGCAATTCGGCGTCATGAAGGATTGGGACGTCTCCAAAGTCACGAACATGCAAGAGTTGTTCAAAGGTAAAGAAGCATTTAACGGTGATTTGTCCGAATGGGACACGTCCTCGTTGACCAGTGCGTACCAAATGTTTCACAGTTGTCGGTTGTTCAATTCGGACATCTCGAACTGGGACGTCTCGAACGTGGAAAGCTTCCAAGGCATGTTTAACGGCAACGCCGCGTTCAACGCGGACATTTCCAAATGGAACACGAGTAAAGCGAAGACCATGCAAGGCATGTTCAAAGACGCGATTAACTTCAACCAAGACATTTCAGATTGGGACACGTCGAAGGTGGAAAGCTTTGTGAGCCAATTTGAAGGCGCCGAGCAGTTTAACCAAGCCATTGGGAAGTGGAACACCGGCTCTTCGAAATGGGACGGCATGCAAGGCATGTTCCAACGCGCCAAGTCGTTTGCTCAAGACGTGTCTTCGTTCACCGGCCAAGCGTCGACACAAAACCAAGGCATGATGTTCTCCGGTGCATCTGCGTTCCACGCGCGATTCAAGTGCGCCATGCCGGACATGGGACCGGCGGCGACGTGCAAAGACACGATGGCGACGGCGGAACAACAACTCGGTGAAGACGAATCGTTAGACGAAGGAGCCGACGTTGCGGACGAAAGCGATGTTCAAGAAATTCAAGTGAACGAAGAGTCGGACCAATCGATCGATGAAGACGAGCATAAAGAGCCAACAGAGGCCACAGACAGCACCGCCGCCCCCGAAACCGCCGAAGAAAAACAAGAAGAACAAGGAGAAACCAATGCTGAAATGGGGCCGGAGCCGGAAGATGATGCGGATTCGGTCGATGCGACCTCCGAGCAAAGCCACATCGAAGAGTTGCAAAATGAATTAGATGGCGAGGATCCGGACTTGGACGTGCAAGATCCAGACGACGAAACTGTCATCGAAAACGGGTTGACGTACAGAGGTAAACAAACCCACACTCGATCCGGGATGGAGTGCAAAAATTGGGTCCAAACGACGATCACGCCGAACGACAACCCTCACCAAGGTTTAGAATCTAATTATTGCCGTAACCCGAACGGGATGCAAGAGACTATCTTTTGCTTCATCGGTAACGGCGAAACCGAAGCGTGCGACGCGAAAGCCGAAATGTAAATACCTACTACTTAAGTTTTAACTACCATCTATAACTACGTACTATTACCAGTTAATAATATTATTAATACTACAAATACACGCGTTCTTCGTCAGAATCAGAATCAGAATCGTCGTCGTTGAACTACCATACATTTCTCGAGGGTCAGTCATCTTTCTTTTATCAACAACGTATCATCATCGAAACTTTGCCTCTCTCAATTTTTCCAACGCTCGAAACCGGTGCGAAATCGCATTCTTCTCCTCCTTCTCCATCTCTCCGTACGTCTTCTTCTCGTCAACATCTCTCTGTTCGTCCGGTTCAAACACCGCGTCCCATCCAAACTCCGTTTTACCTCTCGCTTTTACGATCCTCCCGTTCGTCCGCCCGACGAACACCTCCACTTCCTCCGCGCTCTTCTCGCCGCCCTCGCAATACGCGAACACGCACTGCGCGTACGCCGTTTTATCCTCGTACGCGAGCAACATGTTATTCAACCCATCCAATCCGGTTTTTTCTAAAAACCACTTCACGTACGGCCCGGGTAGCCCTTTCAACGCGTTGAAGCATAAACTCGTATCTTCCACTAAAGTTGGTCCTTCTATCTCTCTCGAAGCTAACAAGCACTTCTCTTTGGCGATATCGATCGGATCGCCTTGGAGTTCCGGTAAGTCGATCGATCGTGAGATTAAATTAATTTTCATCATCATTTTTTTTCCTCCTTTGTTGTCTTCTTCTTCTTCTTCTTCTTCTTCGTCTGTTGAGGCTAATTTTAATATCGATTTTACTTCTTCCAGTTTCTTCGCGTTTCCGGTGACAAACGTCACCACCTTCTTCGCTTCTTGGTCTTCTTCTTCTTCATTCGAAGAGGAAACAGCGCGAGCGGTATTCATTTTTACTCGTTTTACCACCGGTCGTCGTCTGAATCGTCGTCGTCTGAATCGTATTTGTTCTTGTTGTTGTGGATGATGTCCTCGCGCGTGTCCTCCGCGCTTCAAACGCCTCGTAAACAAAAAAATTCCCGACGACGATTCAGACGATTCAGACGACACCGAGGAGGACGAGAGAGGAGAGACGAACGACAACAAAACTCGTTTAGGAGAAGTTAAGAAGGACAGAAGGAGGAAAAGGAGGATTCTTCTTCTTCTTCTTCTTGTCTTCTTGTCTTCTTCTTCTCAACAAAGAGAGGCTGAATACTACGGACGACGACGAGAGCTTAACAAAATTTTCATGTTTTTTTTCTTAAAAAAATCGAGTTTCATCGTGACAAAAAATTTCTCTTCTTCTCTTTTTCGTCTCTCTCGTCGGTTTTTTTCTCGTTTTCCTTTCTTCTTTCTTCTCTACAAAAAAAAACGGACGAGGATGATGATTCAGACGACGACGACGAGAACACCAACACCAAGAACAACAACACCAACTGCTGCTGCGAGGACTGCGAGGACGTGTCGTCGTTTACGTCCTCCTGCTCCTCGTTTTTATTACTATCGTAATACTACTACGAATCAGCAAAAGTTAATAAAAGGAGCAAACGCATCGTCCTCCACCTCCACGACAACCACGAAAACCATTTCCAGTAACTTAAACGCGAAGAAGAAAAGTCTGTCGAAAGCAACACACGTGACCGAAAACCAACTGAAAGAGATGAGCAACTTACAAGCGAAGTGTTTTTTCACGCCGATTTTAGGACCAAACTCGCCGTTAGATCAACTGTCGATGTTTTTATTCCAAGGCGACGTGGACGAAACTTTACTCGAAAAGTTTAGATACGTGAAACAAGATCGGTTCGCGCCGCTGGCGGTGATGAAGAAAACGAAAACGAGGGAAGACGAAACATCGGAAACAAGCGATTCCGGTAACATCGTCGGCGTGGCGGAGGTTTCGGTGCAAAGAGACGTTCTCATTGGACGATCGATAATGAAATTTAAAGACTTGGAGGAAGCGAATAGCGAATACGCGTACGTGTCGTGCATGTGCGTGGACGAGGAGTATAGGAAAATGGGCGTCGCGACGGAGTTATTGAGAGAGAGTGAAAACGTCGCCAAGAAGTGGGGGTTTAATTTGCTCTGTTTGCACTGTTACGAAGATAACATTCCGGGGATTTCGTTGTATAAACAGTTAGGGTACGAAGAGTTGTTGACGGATATGAGTTTAAAGTCGCCGTTGGATATCATTTTGAGGAAACGGAAGGTGTTGATGTGTAAAGATCTTATTTGATAAACAAAGAAAAGTTGTAATTACTAATAGAAGAAGAACGTGTTGTTATTGTTGTTGTTTATCGAGTTGATACTCGATGTGTTATTATTATTATTATTATTAAATCTAGTACAATGTAAGTAAAAGCTCTCTCTTCTTCGACGACTGAATATCAAAAGTGATGATGAAAATGATTAAAGAAAAACGTCCTTCTCCAACGCCA
>Ga0181555_1001777_pt1 | contig 18684 bp, 17 predicted proteins | sample 011ome_15_FD_145601 | JGI IMG/M metagenome (GOLD analysis project Ga0181555, IMG submission 145601) | Coastal salt marsh microbial communities from the Groves Creek Marsh, Skidaway Island, Georgia - 011504AT metaG (spades assembly) | ecosystem: Environmental > Aquatic > Marine > Intertidal zone...
CTGATGCAATTACTTCTTCAGATGGTGCATCTAAATTTAAAATTCTTTTATCTAAGTAAACTACGTTTTGAATAAATGGGATTTTAAAATTTAATCCTGGATTTGTAATAATTCTTTTTGGATCTCCGAATTGTAAAACAATTGCTTGGTTCACTTCTTTAACAATAAACACTGAAAAGAATATGGTTGCTCCAAAAATAGCCAACAAAGGAAGAATAATTTTCTGTATTTTCATCTAATTACTTGATCCTTTCTTGTTCAATTCAGGCAAAGGCAAATAAGGAACTACTCCTGAACCCGCATTTTTTTCAATAATAACTTTTTCTATATCTGCAAGAACCTTTTCCATAGTCTCTAAGTACATTCTTTCTTGAGTAACCTCTTTAGCTTTAGCATACTCATTATATATAGATACAAACCTGCTTGCTTCACCCTCTGCTTTAGCAACTACTTGGTTTTTATAAGCTTCTGCAGCTTGCAATATTTTTGCAGCTTCCCCTCTTGCTCTTGGGATTACATCATTTGCATAAGCTTCCGCCTCATTTTTAGATCTTTCCATATCAGCTCTTGCTGCTTGAACATCTCTAAAGGCATTAATTACTTGATCAGGTGGATCAGCTTTTTGGGTTTGAACTTGTGTAATTTGAATACCACTTTCATAGTCATCAAGAATACTTTGAATAATTTCTTGGGTCTCAACCTCTATTACTGATCTTCCTTGAGTTAAAATTGGCTGGATTTCACTTTTGGCAATTACTTCTCTCATTGCCGTTTCTGCTGCAGCTTTTACAGTACCTTCAGGATCTTGGATTTTGAATAAAAATTTTCCTGCATCTTTAATTACCCAAAATACAGAAAAGTCGATATTAACAATATTTTCATCTCCAGTTAACATTAAACTTTCTTGAGGAACATCAGCCACTCCTCCACCTGAAGAAAAACCACTATCTCTTTCAGATCTAAAACCAATATCTATTCTGTTTACTTTTGTAACTTTTGGAGTTTCTACAGTCTCAACTGGAAAAGGAATATGATAGTTTAGTCCTGGTTGAGTAGTTTTAATAAATTTTCCAAATCGGATGACTACACCCTGTTCATCGGGTAATACTCTGTACAACCCACTTGCTAGCCACACAAAAACTAAAATTAATAAAATTAATCCAACTGGCTTACCTCCAGATGCACTACCACCTGGTAAAAAATTTTTTATCTTATTTTGAAGTTCTCTAATAATTTTGTCTATGTCTGGTGGTGTTGGACCTCTACCGGACCCATTACCGTTTCCACCTCCTGGAGGTGATCCCCACGGACTTCCACCTCTTTGTTGAAAATCATCAGACATACATTATGTATATAGTGTCTTTAATCTGAAAAACAAGCTAAGATGGAAATATGTCTGATAAAAAACCTGAACTAAGTGCCGCAACACAAAGTAAAGTACCCCCTAGAGTTTTTAAAAAAAACCCAATTTTAGGAACAAAATTTACAATTGCAATTTCCAGTGCAAAAGGTGGGGTTGGTAAATCAACTTTTGCAACCAACCTTGCATTAGCATTAAAACAAATTGGATGCAAAGTCGGATTGTTGGATGCAGACATATATGGCCCATCTATTCCAAAAATGTTTAATATTAATGAAAAACCTAAAAGTGATGGCCAAAAGTTAGAGCCAATAATAAAATATGATATTCAATGTATGTCGATAGGTTTTTTAGCCGACCAACAAACTCCAATGATTTGGAGAGGACCTATGGTAACCAGCGCAATAAAGACATTTACACAAAAAGTTAATTGGAAAGATTTAGATTTTATTATTGTAGATATGCCACCAGGTACTGGGGATACTCAATTAACTTTTTCTCAGGAAATAAAAATGGATGGGGCTATAATTGTATCAACTCCTCAAGAAGTTGCTCTACTTGATGTTAAAAGAGGTATTAAAATGTTTGATAAACTAGGAGTTAAAATCTTAGGTTTGGTAGATAATATGAGCTATTTTATTGGGGATGATGGTAAAAAATATAAAATTTTTGGTGAGGGCGGCGTTAAAAAAACTGCTGTAGAATTTGATAAAGAGTTTTTAGGTGAAATACCAATAAATCCATTAGTGGGTGAAACAAGTGACAATGGTAAACCCATAGTAGAGTCTAACCCTGATCATGAAATTTCAAAAATTTATATTGAGTTTGCTAAAAAAATTAAATCAACTTATCTTTAAGATCAAAAGCTTCCATTAGTTCATTCCACTCTCTTTTTGATAAGCCAGAGTCATCCACATTGACGTTTTCACCTTTGATAAGTTTTTGAATAATCACTTTGCCTTTTGCCGAAACTTCAGTACCACCTACTCGATAATCCATAAATGCCTCATAAGTTATTGGCACCCACTTTTTAACTGTATCTAACATGATGTCTGCAAAAACTCTAATTTCATATTGTGCATGACTGTCTGCTCTTAACCTTAAAAAGTTCATTAAGTTCAGTAGATCTGTTTTCCAATACCACTGTGTGTATGTATTGAGTGTTAAATTCATCCTCGCAAGCTCTCTTGCTAAACCTTTTTTATTTTCATCAATAGTTGAGCCATCATAACGTTCATTCAACATTGTTTCATAATTGTCATAGGTTCTTTCAGCATCCTGCTTTAATAATTCTAAAACTTCTTTTGCCTGTTCACCTTCTAAAACATCTCCTCTACCTTGTCTGTTGCTTGTAGATTGTGCCGCTAAGTTTTCAGGACTTGGTAAATAAAATTCTTTATCAAGTATTGAATATCTTGCAGAATATTCGTTAACATTTGCAGTTCGATGTCTAATCCATTGTCTAGCAATAAAAATTGGAAGTTTAATATGATATTTAATTTCACACATTTCAAATGGAGTGCTATGCCAATGACGCATTAAATATTTGATTAAACCTTTATCTGTAGAAACTTGCTTAGTTCCTTTTCCATATGAAACTCTTGCAGATTGAACGATCGAGCTATCATCACCCATATAGTCGACAACTCTAACAAACCCATGATCTAAGGCTGGAATTGCTTCATATAAAATTTTTTCAAGCTCAGGAGCAGTAACTCTTTTAGTTTGATTGCTCTGAGACTGTTGATTTTTTATTTCTTCTGATTGTTCTTTAGTTAATTTCATGATTGTTATTGAATCTGTTGTAATTCCTTTTATATTAATAATGTTGGTTTTCCAACTATGACGATAAACGAATTTCGTAATAACCATCGCGGACGTGGGGGCAGTACCCACCACCTCCACCATTTACAACTTATGGGGGTGAACTAGATTCGACGGGTGACTAAAGGCTGTTCTTTCGTTCGGGATTGTTCCACCGTGACGGGCTAATTTATAATTGCTAACGAAAGTTACGCACTTGCTGCATAATTAACTTCGGTTAATTAAGTAGACGGGGTTTGGGGCACCTGGCAACAGAACGCCCCTACTTATTTGTTATATTGAAGATAGTTTTATTTTTTTTGAATACTTTTTCTTTGAAGAATCTTTCACTACAGCTTGGCCACAACGCATTACACCTCTCTTTTTATCAAATGTCATTTTAGGTTCACCATACAATTTCCATCCATTTGATAATGCTTCTGTTACACGGTGACAAAATTTTGATGTATCGTCATCTGTTATAAATCTATATCCTTTCACAAGATCTCCTTTTATTTATTCTTCAATTCAGCTTGGGCTGCTGCTAATCTTGCAACGGGCACTCTATAAGGGGAACAAGATACATAATTTAATCCAGCCTTAGAACAAAAATCAATACTCTTAGGGTCTCCACCATGCTCACCACAAATACCTAATTTTAAATTCTTATTCTGTTCCTTGCCTCTTTCAACTGCAATTTCAATAAGATCCCCAACACCTTCATCAATGGACACAAAAGGATCAATAGAGAAAATTTTATTATCCAAATAATCATTTAAAAATTTTCCACTATCATCTCTGCTGATTCCAAAAGTAGTTTGAGTTAAATCATTAGTTCCAAAACTAAAAAATTCAGCATGTTTAGCAATTTCTTTAGCTTTAATTGCTGCTCTTGGTAATTCAATCATTGTTCCTACCATATAATCTATTTTAACTTTATTTTGTTTTTGCACTTCTTGAGCAATTCTTACTACAAGATCTTTCATTATTTTTATTTCTGCTTCAGTTGAAACTAAGGGGATCATTATTTCAGGAAACGCAGCTTTGATTTTCTTATTTTTTAATTCACACAATGCTTCAAAGATAGCTCTACATTGCATTTCATAAATCTCAGGAAATGAAATTCCAAGTCGACAACCTCTATGTCCTAGCATTGGATTTTGTTCATGTAATTCATCAATTCTAGATTTAACTTCAGAAATAGATAGACCCACCACATCTGCAACTTCTTTAATTTCTTTATCTGTTCTAGGTAAAAACTCATGTAAAGGAGGATCTAACAATCTTACTGTTACTGGTAAGCCATTCATAATTTTAAAAATCTCAATAAAATCTTTTTTCTGATGTGGCAATAATTTACTTAAAGCTTTTGCTCTATCTTCAACTGTTTTTGACAATATCATTTCCCTAACAGACAAAATTCTTTCTTCATCAAAAAACATATGTTCTGTTCTACAAAGACCAATACCTTCTGCACCAAAGTCTCTAGCAGTTTTGGTATCCTTTGGAGTTTCAGAATTAGTTCTCACTTTTAATTTTCTAAAACTATCCGCCCAGGACATTAATTTTGAAAAATCACCTGATATTTCTGGTTTAACTGTTGGTACACTGCCTAGAATAATTCTACCTGTAGATCCATCGATTGTAATAATCTCTCCTTCTTTAACTTCTATTGATGATGTTTTAAAAGTTTTTTTATCATAATTAATATCAATTTCACTTGAACCTGAAACGCAGGGCCTACCCATTCCTCTTGCAACTACAGCAGCATGACTAGTCATCCCACCTCTAGCAGTTAAGATACCTTTTGCTGCATGCATCCCTTGAATATCTTCCGGAGAAGTTTCTACTCTTACTAAGATAGTATCTTGCATCATATCATTCAGTCTCTCAGCTTCTTCAGAAGTAAAAACTACTTTTCCACTAGCAGCCCCTGGTGAAGCAGGCAATCCATTAGCGATAACATTAATTGAACTTTTCTCGTCAAGAGTTGGGTGCAATAGAGTATCCAATGAATTTGGATCAATTCTTAAAATAGCTTCTTGCTTAGAAATAAGTTTTTCATTAACCATATCAACAGCAATTTTAACTGCTGATTTAGCAGTTCTTTTTCCAGATCGAGTTTGTAGCATCCACAGTTTTTTATTTTCAACTGTAAATTCAACATCTTGCATGTCTTTATAGTGTTTCTCTAGTTTCTTTAAAATTTTATAAAGTTCCTTGTAGACACTTGGCATCGACTCTTCCATTGATAGAGCTTTTACTTTTGCTGCTTGTCTTGCTTTTTTAGTTATGTATTGAGGGGTTCTAGTTCCAGCAACTACATCTTCACCTTGAGCATTAATTAAATATTCTCCATAAATCTCATTAGAACCATCTGAGGGATTTCTTGTAAATACAACTCCTGTGGCGCAATCTTCACCCATATTTCCAAAAACCATTGACTGAACATTGACAGCCGTTCCCCACTCAGAAGGAATTTGATTTAATTTTCTGTAAACTTTAGCTCTATTACTTTCCCAAGATAAAAATACTGCACTAATTGCACCTAACAATTGTTCAAAAACATCTTGGGGAAATTCTTTTTTAGCATTATTTTTAATAGTTCTTTTGAAATCACTGATTAGACCATCCCAATCGCTTTCATCAAGATCAGTATCTAACAAAACACCTTTGGTAAGTTTATAGTTTTCTATTAATTCTTCAAAATGATATCCTTCTACACCCATGACTACGTTGCCATACATTTGAATAAATCTTCTATAACTGTCTTTAGCAAATCTACCATTTGATGTTTTTTTTGCTAATGCAGCTACGGTTTTATCATTTAAGCCAAGATTTAAAATTGTATCCATCATTCCTGGCATTGAAACTCGAGCACCTGATCTAACCGATAAAAGGAGTGGGTTTTTTAAGTCTCCAAATTTTTTATTAACATCCTTTTCAATTATCTTAAGTTCTTTTTTTATCTGACTAATTAAATTTGAATTAAGTTTTTTTTTATCTCTATAAAAAATCTCACACACTTTTGTAGAAATAGTAAATCCAGGAGGCACAGGTAAACCCATTCTACCCATCTCAGAAAGATTAGCCCCTTTGCCACCTAAAAAATTTTTTACATTTTTTATTTTTTTTATTTCTTTGGATTTAAAATTTAGGATTAATTTGTTCACTAATTTGCCTCTATCACTGAAAAATTTGTATAATTTTCGAAGGTTTTACATAACATTTGTATTAGTTCCAATCGATTTTTTTTAATACTTTGATCTTGTTCATTCACAATGACATTATCAAAAAATTCAAATACTAATTTTTTTGCCCCAGCTAAATTAGCTAACGATTGCTCAAAATCCTCGTCTTTATTAATGCTTGAGAAATATTTTCTCAGTTCGTTAATTTTTTTAAATAAATTTTTCTCAAAATCTGATTTAAAAATACCAGGGTCAGTTGTATTCGAAAGATCTAACTGGCCATTTTTTTGCTCACTATCAAGAATACTGTAAGCTCTTTTGTAACTAGCGATTATATCTTTACCAACTGGTTTGTTTATTACTTTATTTAAACAAGAAGCTTTTCTAAAAATAATTACTGAATTGTCAATATTTAGGACGCTGATACATGACTCTGCAATATCTTGTCTGATTTTTTTTTCTTTTAAGTAATATTTAAGGCGTTCCATTAAAAATTCCTGTAATTCTTTTTGTAAATTTTTGTTAGAAAACTCAAAACCTTGCTCTAGATATAGATTGATTGAATAATCTATTAATCCTCTAATTTTGAAGTCTTTTTTATTTTCAACTATTGTTCTAACTATACCTAAAGCCAATCTTCTAAGAGCATATGGATCTTTAGAGCTTGTAGGTTTTTGGTTAATTCCAAAAAAACCAACTAATGTATCTATTTTGTCTGAAATAGATAAAGCTATACTAAATGGTTTTTTAGGCAATTGAGACTCTAAACCAATTGGTAAATATTGTTCACTAATTGCCTGAGTGATTTCTTTATCAAAACCTTGAGCTTCTGCAAAGTAACCTCCCATAACACCTTGAAGCTCAGGAAATTCACCAACTAAATCAGAGAGTAAATCTACCTTAGATATCGATGCGGAAAGTTCAACTTTTTCTTTACTTATTAATAGCTCATCAGAAATCATACCACCAAGTTTTCTCATTCTTTGAACTTTGTCAAAATATGAACCCAAGCCTTTAAAATAATTTATATTTTTTAGTTTACTGACGCTTTTAACTAAATTTTGCGATTTATCTTTTTTCCAGAAAAACTCAGCATCACTTAATCTTGCTTCCACAACTCTTTCATTGCCAATTTTGATTAATCCTTTTGAGTCTTTTCTATTAGCTACAACAACAAACTCATTTGTTATATTACCTTTGGCATCATAGCTTGGGAAATATTTTTGATGATATTGCATAGTAATAGTTAAAATTTCTTTAGGTATGTTTAAAAATTTTTTATCAAATTCACAGATTAAAAGATTTGGGCTATCTGTTAAATTTACAACTTCATCTAATAATTTTTGATTTTTTTCAAAAATAATTTTTTTTGTATTTGAAATTTTTTGAAGATTTTCTTCAATAAATTTTTTTCTCTGGTCATGATTAACGATTATCTCCTGACTTTTAAAAAAATTATTATAAGTTTTAAAATCTAAAAATATTTTTGTTTTATCTTCAAATTCTTTATCAACAAAAGTAACATTTGATGAATTTAAATGTCCAAATTTAAAACTAATCTTTTTTTTATCAAAAACTGCTAAAATTGATTTGAGAGGACGAGCCCAGTTTAATTCAAAATTCCCCCACTTCATTGACTTCTTCCATTGAATTTTTTTTAAGATTTCAGGAATTGAGACTTCTAATATGGAATGGGTATTTAATTTTTTAGAAGATGTTTTATAAAAATAGAATTCACCTTTATCAGTTGTTTTTTTATAAACTTTACTCTTATCAAGATTATTTGATCTTAGGAATCCCTCTAAAGCTTCATTGGGCGCCTTAATACTGGGCCCTTTAATTTCCTCAGATTTTAAGGTTATTTCCTTTTCCACACCTTCAAACAAGATGATTAATCTATTTGGTGTTGAATATGTTGCACTATTTTTAAATTTTATTGTTTTTTTTTCAAACAAATCTTTAAACGCATTTAATAAATCTGATCTTAAGTTTGTTTGTAAAGATGAAGGTATTTCTTCACTAAATAGCTCTAAAAAAAATTCCGACATTTAACTTTGACTATCTAACCAAATTCCAGCAGCTGCTTTAGTAATATCTCTTATTTTTGCAATATAGCCTGCTCTTTGAGCTACACTAATCACACCTCTTGCATCCAATATATTAAATACATGACTAGCTTTTAAACATTGATCATAAGCTGGCAGAGATAATTTTTTTTCTACTAATGCATTTGCCTCATTTTCGTACATATCAAAAATCTTAAAAAGATTTTCAGTATTCGCGTGTTCAAAGTTATACGCTGAAAATTCTTTTTCTGACTGATGAAAAACTTCTCTATAAGTAACCCCTTCATTGTTCCAAATTAAATCATAAACATTTTTTTTTTGTTGTGTGAACATACAAATTCTCTCAAGTCCATATGTTAATTCTACAGATATAGGCTTACATTCGTATCCAGCCATTTGTTGAAAATAAGTGAATTGTGTAATTTCCATTCCATCACACCAAACTTCCCACCCTAAACCTGCCGCACCTAAAGTTGGACTTTCCCAATCATCCTCAACAAATCTAATGTCGTGTTCATTATGATTGATGCCTATTACAGACAAACTATTTAAATATAATTTTTTTATATTTTCTGGTGATGGTTTAATAATAACCTGAAATTGATAATAATGTTGAAGTCTGTTTGGGTTTTCACCATATCGACCATCGGTTGGTCTTCTCGAGGGCTGAACATATGCGGCCTTCCATGGTTTTGTTCCAAGAGAACGTAGCGTAGTTGCTGGATGAAAAGTGCCAGCTCCAACTTCCATATCATAAGGTTGCAAAATTACACACCCTTGTTTTGCCCAATACTTTTGCAAGTTTAATATTGTTTCTTGAAAAGATAGAATTTTATTAGTTGATTTTTTTTCTTTAGAAGCCATATCTTTGCCAAATAGATCTTTCTTCTAAAATATTAACAATTTGATCTAGATTATTATTTGAAGATGATAGTTTCTTACTTAACCATCCTTTAGATTTTTCAAATTTTTTAATTACGACATCTTCACCAAATTTATTTTTTAATATTTCGTTGGCATCTCCAATACCATCAATTAAGCCTAGCTCTTTAGCTTTATTACCTGACCAAAATTCTCCTGAAAATAATTCTACTTCATTTTTATTCAATTTTTCACCTCGGCTTTCTTCAACTACATTGATAAAATCTTTGTGCAGATCTAACTGAATACTTTTTAATCTTTCTATATCCTCATTTTTTTCTTCCAAAAAAGGATCGAGTGTACTTTTATTCTTTCCTGCAGTATGAACTCTTCTTTCAACACCAATTTTTTTAATAAGCTCAGTAAAACCGAAAGATGAGTAGATAACTCCTATAGATCCAATGATTGAACTTGAGTTTGCATAAATCTCATCTCCTGCACAGGCTATTAAATACCCACCTGAGGCAGCAACATCTTCAGCAAAAACAATAACTTTCTTTTTGTTTTTTTTTGCCTGAGCCCTAATAAATTTGTAAATTAAATGAGACTGAACTGGTGAGCCTCCTGGAGAATTTATAGTGATTGCCACACATAGAGCTTTTTTAATAGAAAATGCCTTCTCTATTATCTCTTCTTGTCCTGCAAAATCAATGCCTTGCTTAAATTTTCCAGCATTTCCGATGATGCCATTTAACTTAATATGGGGTATGATTTTTTTCTTTTTAAAAAAAGAGAACATGTTTAATCCTTATAGAATTTTTGATTGTAAATAAAGACTACTTATAATTGAAGAAATGGGTGCGTCAATTGATAAGTAAAATATAAAATACTTATATAATAATTTAAAACACATGGGATCAGTAATACAGTTAAAAAAACAAATAAATAATTCATATACTCAACTAAAAAACTCTGTTGAAGATAAACTGGTACTTGTTGAAGAAAAGATTCAGTCAAAACTAAATAGTGATGTGCAATTAGTACAGGAAATGACTGACTATCATATTAAAACTGGCGGTAAAAGATTAAGAGCTTTACTGACGCTAGGATCTGCAAAATTATGTGGATATATTAAAGGACCTAGAGACATCAATTTAGCAGCTTGTGTAGAGTTAATACACAGCGCAACATTAATGCATGATGATGTAATTGATAATGGCCTTTTGAGAAGAGGTAAAGATACGACTAATAAAATCTGGGGAAATCACTCATCGGTATTAATTGGTGACTATTTATTGAGCAGATGTTTTGAAATGATGGTTGAAGATGGTAATATTGAAATTTTAAAACTTTTATCCTCAACATCTTCTAAAATTGCTCAAGGTGAAGTATTGCAACTTCAACATCAAGCAGAAGTAGATATGCTTGAAGATACTTATCTAAAAATTATTACAGCAAAAACAGCAGAACTTTTTTCAGCATCAACAAAGGTAGGAGCTATTTTAGCTGAAGTCGATGATAAAAAAAAAGATGCACTTGAATTTTATGGAAGAAATCTTGGACTAACATTTCAGATTGCAGATGATACACTAGATTATAATTCAGATTTAAAAATATTTGGTAAAAAACTTGGTCAAGATTTTTTTGAGGGAAAAATTACACTTCCTGTAATATTATTGTTTCAAAAAATTAGTGAAACAGAAAAAAATAAGTTAACTAAAATTTTTAAGTCTGAGGAAAGATCTAATAATGATCTAGATTATATTTTAAGTTTAATGAAAACTTATAAAATCATTAATGAATGTTATAAAAAAGCAGATCATTATATAAATTTGGCATCAAATTCATTAAATGCTTTTAATGATACAAAAGAAAAACAGATATTTAAGGAATTAACTTCTTTTAGTTTAGAGAGAAATTTTTAAGGACTTAATAAAGATTTTATCCATTTTCCTTGGACATCTTTTTGATATTTTAATCTCTCGTGGATTCTATTTTCGCCATCCAGCCAAAACTCAATGCTATTAGGAATTAAATTCCATCCTGACCAATGAGATGGTCTTGGAACATTATCTTTATCTTTAAATTTTTCTTTAAATTTTGAAATAGTATCAAGTAATTCATTTCTATTATTTAAGACTGTGCTTTGTTTAGAGGCCCAGGCACCTATTCTACTTTCATAGCCTCTTGAATTATAATATTGATCTGCCTGTTGATCTTTTACAGACTCAATAGCACCATTAATTCTTACCTGTCTTAAGAGACTTTTCCAATGAAAGCACATTGAAGCATTGGGGTTTTCTTTTATCTCTCTACTTTTTTGACTGTTTAAATTTGTATAGAAAACAAATCCTTTTTCATTAAATTCTTTCATTAATACCATTCTAACTGATGGAATGTTATTTATATTCGATGTAGCTAATGCAATCGCATTTGGATCATTTATTTCTGATTTTTTTGCTTCATCATACCATTTGTCAAATAGTTCTATAGGATCATCAAGATCCATAAAACATAAATTCAATCCAAGTGAGTTTTTTTGATTCATAATTTTAACAAAATAATCTATACAATATAAATAATGTCATTTAATACTTTTGGAAAGTTATTTCGTTTCACTACCTGGGGAGAGTCCCATGGACCTGCAATTGGTTGCATAATTGATGGTTGTCCACCTTTAATAAGTTTAGATGAAAAAGATATTCAAAAATTTTTGGATAAGAGGAAACCTGGACAATCAAAATTTACCACTCAAAGAAAAGAAAGTGATAAAGTACAAATTTTATCAGGCGTGTTTGAGGGGAAAACTACTGGAACTCCGATATCTCTTATCATTTACAATGAAGATATGCGCTCAAAAGATTATGGGAATATTAAGAATAAATTTCGACCTGGACATGCTGATTTTACTTATTTTAAAAAGTATGGGATCAGAGACTACCGAGGTGGTGGTCGTTCATCTGCAAGGGAAACAGCTGCAAGAGTAGCTGCAGGGGCGATAGCAAATAAAGTTTTACAAAGTAAATTAGGAAGAAATTTCAAAATTTTAGGTGCAGTTACACAGTTAGGTATTTTAGGATGTGACACTAGCAAATGGAACGAAAAAATTATCAATAATAATCCATTTTTTTGCCCAGATAAATCTATGTTAAAATTATGGGAAAAATATTTATTAGATATAAGAAAATCAGGCTCATCTTGTGGAGCCATAATTGAAGTTAGAGCAAAAGGTGTACCCGCAGGATTAGGTGCTCCGATATATTCTAAGTTAGACATGGATATTGCTTCTGCGATGATGAGCATCAATGCTGTAAAAGGAGTAAATATTGGAAGTGGAATGAATTCTGCAAAATTATCTGGTGAGGAAAATTCAGATGAAATATTTCAAAAAAATAAAAAACTAAAATTTAACTCAAATAATGCTGGGGGAATCCTTGGCGGAATTTCTTCAGGTCAGGATATAATTGTATCTTTTGCGGTCAAACCAACATCATCAATTTTAAAATCTAGAAAAACAATTGATAAATTTGGAAAAAACACAACTATATCTGTAAAAGGAAGACACGATCCTTGCGTGGGTATTAGAGCAGTTCCAGTAGGAGAAGCAATGTTAAGTTGTGTATTACTTGATCACTACCTAATGCATAAAGCGCAGTGTCAATAATTTAATTTTTTTGTTTTTGTAAAATTATATTTGAGTTCAGTAAATCTAACACTTTTTCCTCAATTGACTTTGCATCCAACCCAGCACTTTTATACATTTTCTCTGGATTATCTTGATCTATAAAATAATCAGGTAAAAACATGGATCTAAATTTTAATCCATTATCCAACAAACTTTTTCTTGATAAAAAATCTACAACGTGAGACCCAAAGCCTCCAATCGACCCCTCTTCTATGGTAAGGATTGCCTCATGAGTTGTAGCTAATTGCCATATTAAATTTTCATCTAAAGGTTTAGCAAACCTAGCATCTACAATAGTAACATTGACACCTTTCTTTTTTAAATTTTCAGACGCAACCATTGTCTCTTTCAATCTTGCTCCAAAATTTAAAATAGCAAGTTTTTTTCCTTCTTGAATTATATTTCCTTTTCCAATTATAAGCTTTTCAGTTATTGGTGGTAATTCGACACCTATACCTGTGCCTCTTGGATATCTAAAAGCGCAAGGCTTATCATTAATATCAACTGAAGTATTAATCATTTTTACTAGTTCTGCTTCATTACTTGCAGCCATCACAACAAAATTAGGAAGACTTGCAAGATAAGTAATATCAAAACTACCTGCATGTGTAGGTCCGTCAGCACCTACCAATCCAGCTCGATCAATTGCAAATCTTACAGGTAAACTTTGAATAGCCACATCATGCACAACTTGATCATACGCTCTTTGTAAGAATGTTGAATAAATTGCTGCATAAGGTTTAAAATTTTCTGTTGCTAATCCTGCTGCAAATGTTACTGCGTGTTGCTCTGCTATTCCAACGTCAAATGTTCTCTCAGGAAATTCTTTTGCAAAAACATCAAGACCAGTTCCATCTGGCATTGCGGCAGTGATAGCTACAATTTTACTATCTTTTTTAGCATGTTCAACAAGCGTATTTGCAAATACTTTTGTATAAGAAGGTAAACTACTAGCACTTTTAACTTGTTCACCTGTTTGAATATTAAATTTAGTGACACCATGGTAGTGATCTTTTGCTTCCTCAGCATAAGAATAACCTTTCCCCTTTTTAGTTTTTATATGAATTAAGATTGGACCTTGATGTTTAGAATCTTTTGCATTTTTAAGTATTGGAACTAAAGAAGATAAATCATGACCATCAATTGGGCCTAGATAATAGAATCCAAGTGAGCTAAACAATGTACCACCTGTGAAAGCAGATCTTAATAAGTCCTCTGCTTTTCCTGCTTTTGAGCTAAATCTTTTTGAAAAAGCTGAGGTAATTAATTTTATTGTTTCTCTTAGACTAAAATATACTTTGCCAGAAAATATTTTTGCTAGATAAGTACTCATTGCACCAACAGGTCTTGCAATAGACATATCGTTATCATTAAGAATTACGATCATTTTAGTTTTTGAAGCACCTGCATTATTCATAGCTTCATAAGCCATACCAGCACTTATTGCACCATCACCAATTACAGCCACAACGTTATCTTGTTTGTTAGAAAGTTTGTTGGCCTCTGCCATACCCAACGCAGAAGATATTGATGTTGAGCTATGAGCTGCCCCAAATGGATCATATTCACTTTCTTGTCTTTTGGTAAAACCAGAAATACCCCCACCTTGTCTTAAAGTTCTAATTTTGTCTTTTCTACCAGTTAAAATTTTGTGAGGATAAGACTGATGACCTACGTCCCAAATCAATTTATCTTTTGGAGTATTAAATACGTAATGCAGAGCTACCGTTAATTCAACAACTCCTAAGCTTGCACCTAAATGACCACCAGTTTCAGATACAGCATTGATTGTTTCCTGTCTCAATTCGTCTGCAACAGTTACCAAATCTGCTTCAGATATTTTTTTAAGGTCTACAGGAAAATTGATTTGGTTTAAAAACTTGTAATTATTATTCATTTATCTCGATACAATATATAATCAATGGTTTGTTTTAAATTTTCTGATTTAGATCCATATTTTTTTATACTTTTTTTTAAATTAAAGCTTATTTTTTCGGCATATTTAACAGCATTATAGTAACCCATCAAACTTATAAGAGTAGCTTTTCCTTGTTTCTCGTCTTTTCTGGTTTTTTTTCCGGCTATTTTAGATGAACCTTTATAATCAATTAAATCATCAGCAACCTGAAACAATAAACCTATATCTGATCCAATTTTTTCAAATGATTTGATTTCTATTGTCTTTTTATTTTTAATAATCAGCGGTGCTGAACAACAAAAACTAAAAAGCTTACCAGTTTTTTTGATTTCCATATCAATTATTTGTTTTTTAGAAACTTTCTTATGTTCAAAACTCAAATCTAAAAATTGACCACCAGCTATGCCTAAATGTCCAGAGCATTCTGATATTTTGTTTATCAAATTATTTTTTATTTTTTCATTTAGATTAATATCTTTACTACTCAAAATTTCGAATGCTAAAGTAAGTAATGAATTTCCTGCTAATACAGCTGTAGACTCACCAAATTTTATATGTGTTGCTGGCTTACCTCTACGAATTGAGTCATTATCCATACATGGCAAATCATCATGAATTAAAGAATATGCATGAATGCACTCTACCGCAGCTCCAATTTTAATTAATGTATTGTAATTGATATTAAATATTGATCCAACATCAAATAATATTTTAGAGCGGATTTTTTTTCCACCTGAAAAAAGACCATAGTTCATTGGTAAAATTAATTGTGTTTTTTTTTGCTTTTTAATAAATCTTTTTAAGAAGTTGTTTGTATCAGCAGCAATTTTTGTTAATTTATTTTGCATCTTTTTTTGATGTAATTTCAACAATTTTATTTTTAGTTTTTTGATTAATATTTTTTACATTAATTTGAAATTTTTTTTCTATTAAAATATTTAAATTTAATAATTTTTGATACTTATCAGTTGTGCTTTCCAAATCTTTTTCATTTTCAAGTTCTTTAATCAATTTATCTGCTTCAAGCGTTAAATCTTCCAGGGAGTAACTATTATAATTATTTGTTAAATTTTTATCTTTCATATAATAATCAGTATTAATACATGAAAATTAATCATTCAAATATTAAAAAAGCTAAAAAATTTTTAGATAATTACGAATGTGTAGCTATACCGACTGAGACAGTTTATGGCTTAGCCGCCAATGCATATTCAGATAAGGCCACAAAAAAAATTTTTAAGTTAAAAAAAAGGCCAAAAAGTAATCCATTAATAGTACATTATAGAAATTTATTTGATCTTAAAAAAGACTGTTTAATTAATAAAGAATTCTTAAAACTATATAAAAAATTTTGCCCAGGTCCGTTAACTTTTATTTTGCCTTTAAAGCAAGACTCAAAAATCTCTAAAAATGTAACTAATAACAAAAAAAATTTAGCAGTAAGATTTCCAAAACATAAGATTATGAGAGCTCTACTGAAAGAAATTGATTATCCACTTGCTGCACCTAGTGCAAATTTATCTACAAGAGTTAGTGCAGTTAGTCATAATGATGTTAAAGATGATTTTGGGAATAAGATAAAATATATTTTAGAGGGAGGTCCATCTTCAATAGGTTTAGAGTCCACAATCATAGATTTAATAAAAAAACCTAAGATTTTAAGATTAGGCGGTCTTAAGATCTCTGAAATCCAGAAAATTCTAAAAAAAAAATTAGTAATTGAAAATAATCCAAAAAAAATATCTGCACCTGGCCAGTACAAGCTACATTATTCACCTGGCATACCTATCAGGCTCAATGTTAAAAAAGCAAATAATAATCAAGCATTTTTGTTGATCAAAAAACAAAAAAATGAAAAATCAAATTATTATTATTTAACAAAAAATAATAATTTAAATGAAGCTGCTAAAAATCTATACTCCACTCTTAGACAAATTAAAAAAGATAAATTTAGATCTATTGTTGTACAAAAAATTCCTAATACTGGACTGGGAAAAACTATCAATGATAGATTATTAAGAGCTTCAAAATTCTAAATGTCAAATTCTATAGAAGTTATAAATCTAACAAAAATATATAATTTAAAGAAAGCTGTTAATAACTTAAATTTTAAAATTGGTGAAAACCAAATGATTGGTCTATTAGGACCAAATGGTTGTGGTAAAACCACAACTATTGGTATGATACTTGGGCTACTTAAACCTACGAGTGGCAAGGTCTTAATTAATGGATTAGATATTGAAAATAATAAAATTTCTGTATTGAACAAAATGAATTTTATTTCTCCATATATTGAGTTACCAAAAAAACTTAAAGTTAAACAAAATTTAATTGTATATGGAAAGCTCTATAATATTGATAATTTAACAGATAGAATAAATTATCTTGCTAACAAACTAAGACTAGATGATCTTTTGGAAAAAGTTACTGGAGAACTTTCTTCTGGACAAAAAAATAGAGTAAGTTTAGCAAAAGCCTTGATAAATGATCCATCTGTCCTTTTGCTAGATGAACCAACAGCCTCTTTAGATCCAGAGACTGGAGATTTTATTAGAACTTTTTTAGAAGATTATAAAAAAGAAAAAAATATTTCAATCTTACTTGCTTCTCATAACATGAATGAAGTAAAACGATTGTGTGATTCAGTATTGATGATGAAAGACGGTGAAATCATAGATCAAGGTACTCCAGATGATTTAATTCAAAAACATGGTAGACAAAACTTAGAGGAAGTCTTTCTAAAACTTATAAGAAATTAATATGAACTTAACCAGAATATATGGTCTATTTTTAAGACACTTTTATCTAATTACCCAATCATTTCCCAGAATATTAGATTTAATATACTGGCCATCAATTCAAATAACTTTATGGGGTTTTATTTCAAATTTTTTTGCAACATACAGTAGCTACTATAGTGGTGCAGTTGGTGTTATTTTATCATGTGCTATTCTTTATGACTTTTTGTTTAGAACAAGTATTGGATTTAACATGTTATTCTTAGAAGAAATTTGGAGTAGAAATTTTACAAATTTATTTATATCGCCTATTAAGATTAGTGAAATAATTGTTTCCCTTGTTTTTACTGCTCTAATAAGAGCCTTGATTGGGCTAGTGCCTGCAATACTTTTAACTTCACCAATTTTTGGAATTTCCTTGCTTGATTTGGGTATACCTCTCGCATATCTTTTTTTAAGTTTGTATATTTTTGGAATAACATTGGGTTTGTTTGTTTCAGCAGGACTATTAAGATTTGGACCCTCTTTTGAAAATATTGCTTGGTCTACAATGTTTTTGTTAGCACCTTTTGGATGTATATATTATCCTGTGGAAACATTACCTGAAATTTTTCAAATAATTGCTTATGTTTTACCTCTTGTATATATCTTTGAAGAAACAAGAAATATTCTAGTAAATCAAGTTGTTGACTACCAAAATATTTTGCAAGCCTTTTATTTAAACATTTTTTATCTATTAATTGCTATTTACGTTTTTTATTACTCTTTTAATAAGGCAAGAGATAAAGGCACTCTGATTAATATTGGGGAATAAAGTGGCGCGCCTGCTAGGAGTCGAACCCAGAACCTCCTGATCCGAAGTCAGGCGCTCTATCCAATTGAGCTACAAGCGCATATAGTATTAATATAACATAAAATGGAAAAAAAAATTAATTTAATAGCTTCAAAGGAAGAAATAAACATAAGATTAGATGTTTTTATTAATAAACATCAAAAAGATGTTAGTAGAACTAGGGTAAAAAACTTAATCTTAGATAATAAAGTTAAACTTAATAATAATAT
>Ga0181555_1001788_pt1 | contig 18636 bp, 15 predicted proteins | sample 011ome_15_FD_145601 | JGI IMG/M metagenome (GOLD analysis project Ga0181555, IMG submission 145601) | Coastal salt marsh microbial communities from the Groves Creek Marsh, Skidaway Island, Georgia - 011504AT metaG (spades assembly) | ecosystem: Environmental > Aquatic > Marine > Intertidal zone...
CTCGCAAGGCTTTGGTGGCTTCCACAAAATGAATCACCCCTTTTACTTTGCGCCCATCAGCTGGATTTTTACCTAAAGTGTCCGGATCATAAGTGGCGTAAACGGTAGTTATGTTGCCATCAAAATCGGTGTCAAACGTCGTGGCATTAATCACATAAGCATTACGTAGGCGCACTTCTTTGTCAATGGCGAGGCGCTTAAATTTCTTGTTTGGCGCCACCTCGAGAAAATCTGCACGGTCAATAAACAGCTCGCGCGAGAAAAATATTTCACGCTTGCCCATATCTTCATTTTGTGGATGAACTGGCGCGTATAAAGTTTCCACTTGGTCTTCAGGGTAGTTTTCAATAATCACTCGTATTGGATCAATCACCCCCATGGTGCGTGGTGCAACTTTATTAAGATCATCACGCGCCGCATCTTCTAAAATTTTCATGTCGGTCATACTGTCAACTTTAGAAATACCAATACGATCAGAGAAATCACGAATACTCGCCGCTGTATAGCCACGACGACGCAAACCTGAAATGGTAGGCATGCGCGGATCATCCCAGCCTGATACCAACTCATCTTCTACTAACTGCTGTAATTTACGCTTTGACATTACTGTGTATTCAAGATTCAGACGCGAGAACTCGTATTGATGCGGGCGCTCAGGCTTGTTAAAATCATCTAAATGCTCCAAAACCCAGTCATATAAATGTCTGTTATTTTGAAATTCAAGCGTACACAAAGAGTGGGTAATACCTTCAATCGCATCACTAATGCAATGCGCAAAATCATACATCGGATAAATACGCCACTCATTACCGGTTTGATGGTGCTTATCAAAGCGAATGCGATATAGTGCTGGATCGCGCATGCACATAAACGAGCTGGCCATATCAATCTTGGCACGCAATACACATTCGCCCTCGGAGAATTTACCGTCTTTCATTTTAGCAAGTAACGCTAAGTTTTCTTCAACAGAAGTTTCACGATACGGACTATCTTTGCCAGCTTCTTTTAAGGTGCCGCGATACTCACGTGTTTCCTCCGCATTTAAAAAACATACATACGCCAAGCCTTTGTTAATCAGTTCACGTGCATACTCATAAAATTTTGGGAAATAATTAGAGCTGTATTGAATCTCGCCATCCCATTTAAAGCCTAGCCATTCAACATCTTTTTTAATAGAATCTACAAATTCAACGTCTTCTTTGGTAGGGTTGGTGTCATCAAAGCGTAAGTTGCATTTACCGTTATAGTCTTTTGCTAGGCCAAAATTTAAACAAATAGATTTTGCATGGCCAATGTGTAAATAGCCGTTTGGCTCCGGTGGAAAGCGCGTTTGAATGGTTGAATGCAGGCCAGAATCCAAATCATCATTGATTTGATTGCGAATAAAATTAGTAGTTTCTACTGGGGTGTTGTCACTCATAACAGGCTTTTGGAAAATAATGCGCAAATTATATCAGTAATTTTATAGATATATCTCTAGCCACGTTGTCTTTGTATAGAGTATATTCATATCATTGTGAGTACCCTTTTGGAGTGCTTAATTTAAACTTAAAAATACAAAATAAAATGAAAGGAATTATTTTAGCGGGCGGATCAGGTACGCGCCTTTACCCCTTAACTAAAGGCGTATCAAAACAACTCATGCCAATTTACGACAAACCAATGATTTATTATCCATTGTCAGTATTGATGTTGGCTGGTATTCGAGAAGTATTAATTATCTCTACCCCTGAGGATTTGCCAAGATTTGAACAGCTGTTGGGCGATGGTTCTGATATTGGCATGAAATTTGAATACATCGTACAGCCCTCTCCTGATGGTTTGGCACAAGCATTTATCTTGGGTGAGGATTTTATTGGCGATGACGATGCTTGTTTGATCTTAGGTGACAATATTTATTATGGCCATGGTATGACCGATATGTTGGCTAACGCCGTATCAAATGCTAAAGATAAAAAAATGGCCACTGTATTTGGTTACCATGTTCATGATCCTGAGCGCTATGGAGTGGTAGATTTTGACCAAACCGGCAAAGCACTTAGTATTGAAGAAAAACCAAAAACTCCCAAGAGTAGCTATGCAGTCACTGGTCTTTACTTCTATCCAAATGATGTGGTTAAAAAGGCCATTGAAGTTGTGCCATCTGACAGGGGTGAGTTAGAGATCACTACTGTGAATCAAATGTATCTTTCTGAAGGCCGATTATCCGTTGAAGTAATGGGCAGAGGCTACGCTTGGCTAGACACTGGTACCCATGAAAGCTTATTAGAAGCATCAACCTTTATCGAAACCATTGAAAAACGCCAGGGTTTAAAGGTAGCTTGCATTGAAGAGATCGCCTTTGAACAAGGCTATATTACCAAAGAACAGATTATAGAATTAGCACAGCCTTTAGCTAAAAATCAATATGGACAATACTTGCTCAGACGTGCAGAGGAAGTGATTTGAAGTTTATTCCTCAGTCAATTCCCGAGGTAATACTTATTGAGCCTACTGTACACGGCGATGATCGGGGTTATTTTGTAGAAACATTTAGACAGGACTTATTTGAAGAGACTCTAGGCTATAAAGTTAATTTTATTCAAGATAATGAATCAAAATCTACCAAGGGCGTTTTGCGAGGCTTGCACTATCAGCTACCGCCCTACACGCAAGCTAAACTGGTTAGGGTTATTGAGGGCAGCGTTTTAGATGTGGCGATAGATATTAGAAAATCTAGTCCTACCTTTGGTCAGCATGTATCTGTAGAACTAACAGGTGAGAATAAGCATCAGTTGTTTATTCCTCACGGATTTGCCCATGGGTTTGTAGTCTTGAGTGATAGCGCTACTTTTGCTTACAAGGTTGATAATTACTACGCACCAGAGCATGATCGGGGCATTGCTTTTGATGATATTAAATTGACCATTGATTGGCAATTGCCATTAAATGAATTGCAACTCTCAGATAAAGATAAAACTCATCCTAATTTATCTGACGTACTTGATCTATTTGAATAGTTAGACATGAAAATACTAGTTACCGGGGCAAATGGCCAATTAGGCAGGTCTATTCAGAGAATTATTGCTAGCGCAAAACAAGTTAATGAGTTTGTTTTTGTTGGTAGGGATGAATTAAATTTCAGTCAAAATGACAATCTTGAAAAATACTTTAAAGAAAACAGTTTTGATGTTGTTATTAATTGCGCAGCATACACAGCAGTTGATAAAGCTGAAGAACAGCAAGAGCTTGCCAATCAAATTAATCATGTAGCAGTAGAAAAACTGGCTGAAATCGCTCAGAAAAACAATATTAAACTCATTCATATTTCTACTGATTATGTTTTTGATGGAGAGTCGCCCCATTCGTACACAGAAACTGATAAAACCAATCCTATAAATATTTATGGAGAAACTAAATTAGCTGGAGAAAAAGCATTACAAGCAATTATGCCAACCAATGCTATTATTATCAGAACCAGCTGGGTGTATTCAGAATACGGCAATAATTTTGTTGATACAATGCTAAAGCTTGGCAAGAATCGAGATGAACTGAACGTGGTGAATGATCAAGTAGGCTCGCCTACTTATGCAATTGATTTGGCAAATACAATATTAAAAATAATAGATAGCAAAGACTATCAAACTAAAAATCAAGCAACTGAGATTTATCATTACTCAAATAAAGGCAAGGTGAGCTGGTATGAATTTGCTAAAGAGATTTTTGAACTAGCAGGTATTCATTGTGTTGTTAAACCCATAACAACGAAGCAATACCCAACGCCCGCTAAAAGACCAAAAAATACCTTCATGAATAAAGCTAAAATATCTGAAACATTTAGTGTGAGCATTCCTAATTGGAAAGAATCCCTTAACACTTGCATTACAATATTAAAGGAGCAACAATGACTTCAAAGAAATTACTCATCACCGGTGGCGCAGGCTTTATTGGCTCTGCTGTTATTCGCCATATTATTAACAACACTAGTCATAGCGTTGTTAATGTTGACAAGCTCACCTATGCAGGCAATTTAGAATCTCTAACTTCAATTGAAAGTGATGCAAGATATGCATTCGAGCAAGTAGATATTTGCGATGCTATTGAGATTAAGCGTGTATTTAATCAGCATCAGCCAGATATTGTGATGCACCTGGCAGCTGAGTCACACGTTGATCGTTCTATTGATGGCCCTGGTGAATTTATTCAAACTAATATTGTTGGCACTTATGTATTACTGGAGGAAGCTAGAGGTTATTGGTCAAATTTAGAGGGTAGTAAAAAAGAAGATTTTAGGTTCCATCATGTGTCCACTGATGAAGTTTATGGTGATTTAGAAGGTACAGATGATCTTTTCACCGAAGAGACGTCTTATGCGCCAAGCTCACCTTACTCTGCCGCCAAAGCAAGCTCTGACCATCTAGTGCGCGCATGGCAAAGAACCTTTAAATTTCCAACGCTAATTACCAATTGTTCTAACAATTATGGCCCTTATCAATTCCCGGAAAAACTCATTCCACTGATTATTCTCAACGCCTTAGAAGGTAAAGATTTGCCAATCTATGGCAATGGCAAGCAAATACGTGATTGGCTATATGTTGATGACCATGCAAGAGCACTCTTGCATGTTGCACTTACAGGTGAAATTAGTGAAACATACAATATTGGCGGGCATAATGAATTACAGAATATTGATGTTGTAAAAACCGTTTGTAGCATTCTGGACGAACTAGTACCAAGTAAGCTTGATGGTATTACTAAATACGAACAGCTTATTACCTATGTGGGTGATAGAGCTGGGCACGATGTCAGATATGCAATTGATGCCACCAAAATTGCCAATGAATTAAATTGGATGCCAGACGAGACTTTTGCAACCGGCATTAAAAAAACTATCCAGTGGTATTTAGACAATATGATTTGGTGTAAGCATGTGCAAGATGGCAGTTACATGGGTGAGCGTTTAGGTCTTATATCAAATGAATAAAGTCAATATTATATGCATGAAGTGGGGCGATAAATTCCCCGCTGAATACGTCAACCGACTGTATGGGATGGTTGCTCGAAATTTAAATTTACCTTTTAGGTTTGTCTGTTTTACTGAAAATAGTGACGGCATTCGAGATGAAGTTGAAATACAAAACTTGCCAGAATTAGACCTTCCTCATGGGGCGCCAGAAAGAGGCTGGAGAAAGCTAACAGTCTTTAAAAAAGACTTTGGTGGCTTAAAGGGAAAAACCTTGTTTTTAGACTTAGATGTGGTGATTGTAGAAAGCTTAGATGAGTTTTTTACCCATCCGGGCGAATTCTTGATTGCACATGACAAAAAGAATCCTAAAAAAGTTGAAGGAAACTCCTCAGTATTTAGATTCGAGATTGGCAAATACCCACAAATTTTAGAGTATTTTGAAAAAAACTCAGAACTTGTGAAAACTGAAGTACGCCATGAACAAGCTTATTTATCCCGTGAAATTCATAAACTAGGCAAGCTTGAATACTGGCCAGATGAATGGGTGCCTAGCTTTAAATATCGCTGCTGCCCATCCTGGATAAAATCATGGTTTGAAGCGCCATCAATACCCAAGAGTACTAAAGTCATACTATTCCACGGCTTACCTAATCCGCCTGAAGCAATTACTGGCCATAGTGGAAAATGGTACCGCCATATTCAACCTTCGCCTTGGATCAAGGAGTATTGGATTGAGTAATATGGATCTTTCTATTGTTATTGTTAACTACAAAAGCTGGAGTGTACTGACTGAATGTCTAGATTCTTTTGACCAATACACTCCAAAACTCGACTATGAAATCATTGTCGTTGACAATGATTCACAGGATGGAGAGATAGAGTCTTTTTCTGAAAAATATCCACAAGTTAATTTTATAAAAAATACAGGTAATAATGGCTTTGCGCATGGTTGCAATTTGGGTGCGGATAATGCATATGGAAAATATTTGTTGTTTTTAAATCCTGATACCGTATTAACCAATAGCGTAGCCATTGATGAACTATTTAATTTTGCTCAACACAATCCAAATGTTGGCATTACATCATGTAGAAGAATTAATCCAAAAGGCAAGCCAGAAAGGGAAATGGCATTTGCCAACCCGTGGTTAATTATTAGCTGGATTCGCGCCATATATAAGCTAATTAATAAAGCAAAAATTCAAAAAAAATTTCCAGAAAATGAAATGATTTGGTATCCTGATTGGATTGCTGGATCTGTCGTGCTTATTGAGAAGAAATTATTTAACAAGATAGGTAGATGGGATCAAGATAGTTTTTGGATGTATTATGAAGATGTTGACCTATGCAGAAAGGTAAAACGCCAAGATAAAGAAATTGCATTATTACGCAATGTAGAATTAAAGCATGCACATGGTGGATCTTCTAGAAGAAACCCAAAAACCACTGCCATTACCAAATCAGAAGTTGTCACTTCAAGCCATGTTTATATTCAGTTGCACACACAAGGGTTAAACAGAGTTTTATTACACTTTGTAATCTTTATAGATACGCTCCTATCTCAGCTTATAAAAATATTATTTACTTTACCAGTGTTTTGGAAAACAGCATTTAAAGCAAATCTCTTAGTATTTATTACTACATTTAAGTACTATGCAAGCACGTTAGTATGCAGTACATGGAAAAGCAAAAGGTTGAATGGATAATGATAGACAAAGCTTTAGAAATTAATAATACAAAACCAAAATACAAATACTCAGTGTGTACACTAGTTACTAAAGCATCTGAATACGAAGGGATGGTCAACTCTTTTACAAATAAAGGGTTTAACGAGCAAAATACTGAATTTTTGTATATTAGTAATATCGACAATAATCAATATGATGGATATACTGGATTAAATCATATGTTGAATACCGCTACCGGTAAGTATGTTATTTTATGTCATCAAGATATCTTGTTAAATTTTGACGATGAATCTGTTTTAGAAAATTGCATTTATGAACTTAATGATAAAGATAAAAATTGGGCTTTAGCAGGTAATGCCGGTGGAGACTCGCTTACTCGATATAGACGAATTACCGACCCTCATGGCACTTCAAGTATTGGCAATTTACCTCAAAAGGTTAAAAGCCTTGATGAGAATTTTATTATTTCAAATTCTAAAAATAGAGTAGCTTTATCTGGAAATCTAAACGGGTTTCATATGTATGGAACTGATTTATGCTTAATGGCTGATATACTAGGATATAGCTCTTATGTAATCAATTTTCATTTGCAACACAATAGTGCTGGCAATAAAGACGAAGCCTTCTACCTATCAGAAAAAGAACTAATTAAAAAATATCAGAACGCTTTTAAATGGAGACTAATAAAATCTTCTTGTACAAAATTATTCATTTCTCACTCTAAAATTCTCTCTCGACTATTTAATATAAAAATTTTCCGAGATCTTGTATTTTTATTTGCAAAAGGCAAGTAGCCAAATGGGTAGAAGAGACAAAACAAAATTCGAAAAATGGTTCTCGTTATCGCGTCACAAAAGAAAATCTGGCGCTAAAGAGTTGTCATTACTTATTTCGACAGATTTTAAATCTCAAAGAGAGGAAATCTTGACAGGTGGTGAGATTGTCTACACTCATGGTAGCTCTAGTAATTTAGAAGAGCATTTTAAAGCACTAAAGCAAGAGTTTGCTGGTCAAAGTGAGCTTTGTTATACCCATGCAAAAATTATTGTGCTGATTAGACGTGATTTTGAGGCTGGCAATCACTTTAAATTATTCGAGCAACTTTGGCAAGAAGAAAAAGAGTATTTACTAAAAAATTTAAACACCCGCTGGCTTATTGCAGCAACGGATACTTTTGCAGACTATTCTAATGATGATGCAATTAAAAGTCTATCTGTTGCATGTGTATGTCTTCTTAACACGGTAAAATTACAAGAATCAGAGCGCTTTCTTACTAATGCTGATCAGTGTAAGGATGACAAGGAAAAACAAAATAGACTAGACAATGAACAAAGATTTGCATTATTTGATGGCACTTCAGTTTTTAAATTTGGTACCGATGACACACTTAGAAACATGCGCTGGAGGATTGACAAGGCTGCAAAACTAAATATTGCTGGTGAAATACTACTAGAGATTTTTAAACGATTACAAAAATTTGACACCGTGTATAAGCGTACTAAAGACAGGCACGCTCGTAACAAAACAGGTTGGTGGTAATGGATACTCTAGTTATTAGCCTACCCAATGCAAAAGAACGGCGAGATTTTCAACAAAATCAACTGTCTAAATTGGGTTTAGAATTTGCATTTCTAGATGCAACTTCAATTCATGATTTGAATGAAGCTACCTATAAACAACATTATCAAGATTGGCAAAGACCACTAAAAACAACTGAAGTTGCTTGTTATTATTCTCATCGCCGAGCATGGGATAAGATTATCCAATCTAACAGACCCGCATTAATTTTAGAAGATGACGCCCTGCTATCAAAGTGCGTGCCAGAACTACTCAAAGATTTCGCCGATAAAGAAAATACAGATTTAATCAACCTTGAAAATAGAGCCAGAAAAAAATTTGTATCTAGATCAGGAGAGTCTATAGCTTGCAATTCAGAACTTTTAAGACTTTATCAAGATAGAACTGGCGCTGCTGGGTATATTTTATGGCCCTCTGGCGCCAAAAAACTCATTCAATGTGAAGAAAAAAAAGGCATTGCATTGGCTGATGCACATATTACAGCGTGTAATAATTTAACTGTATATCAAGTGGAGCCTTCACCTATTATTCAATTAGACCATTGTGAGTATTACGACATTAAAAACCCAATTAGTAATAATGCATCTGATTCAAGTGTTAGCAGCCGCAATAATCCAAAAGGAGGAATGTTTTTTTGGCTTAGAAGAGTATATTCTCAAGTAAAATTAGGCATTCGTCAATTGTTTTTAGTAACACTCTCCACAAGACGATACATAAAAATAGATAAAAAAGGATTTTATGACTAAAAGAGCCTTAAAGCATTATAGGTTTAGTAAGACTTTTGCCTGGATTAATCGCCATCTTAGGTCTCGTAGAAAACCTATTAAAAAAATTAGAAACCTATATAAAAAATTTGGATTAGTATCTAATGGGTGCAGCCTTTGCAAGGGCGTTGATTTTCAACTACTTGCCGAGGGTGATAGATATGGATTTGACCTTAACAAGCAAATTTGCAATCAGTGTGGATTAGTGCAAACATACCCTTCACTTTCACCTGAATTTCACCAAGAATTTTATAGTTATCACTACCGACCACTTTATTTAAAAAATAAACAAGTTGATTATCAGGCTGTTATCAAAGAGCAAACTGATAAAGCCGATGAATATTTGCAATATTTTAGAAACAACGGTTTAAAAAACATTCTTAAAGAGATATCAATTATTGAAATTGGTTGTAGCTCTGCAGGTACCATTAATACACTAAAGCCACATGTTAAATCTGTGCAAGGCTGTGATCTAGATATTGAAGCAATCAAATTTGCTAAAGAAAATTTTAAAATCAATGTTGAAGTTGGTATGTATCCGTCAACGTTGCCAAAAGGTAAAAAACTTTTTATCATTTCCCATGTTTTAGAGCATGTCTTTAATCCATTAGAAACCCTATCAAAAGTAAGAGGGTTGCTAGAAGCAGGAGACTATTTATTTGTTGCTGTTCCAGGAATAAACCAAGTTGCACAAGGTGATTATAAAAATGATTTGAGAAGGTATTTTCATATCGCACATGTGACAGATTTCACAGGCAGCACCTTGGCTAACGTTGCTCATTGTGCAGGGTTTAAAACACTAAGCATAGACGAAGAAATTAATGGCTTGTTTATTGCTGATAAAAACACAAACTGGGAAAGAAGTAAGCAAGACTCGGTTAACAATATTCAGCGCATTGAAAAAACTTACCGTGGACTGGCGCCACATCTTTAATTGTTAAAAGTTAAAGATAAATATTGTCTTGCTGACTTTTCTGCGCTAAATTTATCAAAATATTTATTGGTTATCTCAATCGGACTATTAACCATTTTTTTAATATTTTTAGCTAAAGCTTCAATGTCTCCAACGGGTGATAAAAAAGGCTTCAGTTCATTAATTAGAATTTCACTTGGCCCTGATAAGCAATTTGTACTAACAATTGGCGTGTTTAAAATTAATGCTTCTATTAATACTGTTGGCAACCCTTCATTTTTAGAGCTTAATATTAGTGCTTTAGCATTTTTAACGTAAGGAAATGGATTGGAAATAAGCCCCTTAAAGATAACATGATTCTGTAAATTTAAATCAATTACTAGCTGCTTGATTTGCCCTCCAGTTCCCTTACTATCATCACCTAATAATAATAATTTTTGTTTAATGCCTGATTTTTTATAGGCTTTAATTAAAATGTCATGCTGCTTATCTGAATTAAAGTGCCCAAGATGAATAATGTAATCTTTTTCTTGTATTGCATAGGCTTTTGATTGTCTTTTAATGTCATTAATATCAAATGGATTGTAGATTGTTTGTATATCCTCTGGATGGGCGCCAAATTTTATTAAGTCTTGCTTAACACCATCTGAGACAGAAATTAATTTTTGATTTTTGTAAAGTTTTTTTATTAATAACAGGTATTGTATTTTCCTTCTAAATCTAGAGAAGCCTGTTTTCTCATTGACAATTGCAGATACTGTTCCATGAAAACAGTAGCACATATTGGGTATGTTTGATTTTCTACAAATTCTATTGGTTTCAAACGCATTAGATATGACCAAATCAAAGTCCACCCCAATTTCAGCAATTTGATTTTGCAAGGACTTGGCATTCTCCATGTCCTGTATTCCTCTAATGGGGTTTCTTCTTTTTTTAATAGCGTACATACTAAATTTGCACTCATCAAGTGGAAAGCTAGATTTTTTATCATTGCTAAGTGCGATAACAACTACCTTGTTTCCAAGTTCTGAAAAGACTTGCGCAAGTGATAGTACAACTCTTTGCAATCCTCCTATATTAAAACTTCCAACAATCAAACAGATATTTTTACTCATTTTTTTCCATACTAAAAAAGTAGACAATTAATTTTATAGTAATTTATAGTTTTGTTTATAGAATAACAGCTTTAGCGAGTTAGGTTAAAATTCAGGCCTTTATTAATCGATAATTTTGGAAGTGGCAATATGAATATAAGTGTTATAAAAAAACTTGCAATTATTATTGTAATTTTTGCAGTATATCTATGGGCAGTTGGATTTTCATTAGATTTGTATGACGATATTATTACTAAAATTAGAAAGTCAATAGAAGTGTCATTCTTTACTTTTTTATTTTCAGTAGTCTTTCTATCTCTATTCAATAAAAAATACACTTATATAGCGATTAGCTATTTTATTATTCTTATTTTGATAATTGTTGCTGAGAGGCTTAATTATGGAGGGGTAGCGTTTAAAACTATTTTATATTACTTCATTTTGATAACATCTCTGGAGCTATCAACTATATTTTTATATCAAAAAGTGAAGAAATATAAGGCATTAGTAGCGAGTTCCATTGCCTTTTTGGTTTATATTATCCCATTAAGCTTTTTGGTTTACAATGTGAATTTTAGATCTCCAGTTGCAACAGACACTGTACAGGCTCTTTTGCAAACCAATATATCTGAATCGTATGAATTCATTTCAACTTTTATCTCTACTGGGGCTATTGCGTTCTTTATATTGTTTATTGTAGTGATTACTTTGTTTTTTTACAAGCAAAGTGGTAAGGGTGATAGCTCATTAAATATCAGTAAAAAATATTTAATACTGCTCTCCTTGTTGCTTTTTGTTTCTTTATATCATTATTCAAATTTAAGAATATATGAGCTCACTATTAATGGAAATTACCGATATCAAAAAGAGTTGAGTTTGTTTAAAGAAATGCAAAGCAAAAGGAAGGTAAGTTTAATTGAATTTAATGCTACAAAGAAAGAACAAGGCGAGACATATATTGTAGTAATTGGAGAATCTTTAAACAAGAAGCATATGGGTTTATATGATTACTCTCGGGATACAACACCTCTCTTATCCAAGATGGATAATAAGAAAGAGTTAATGGTATTTAACAATGTTTATTCAAATCATACTCATACAGTCCCTGTTATGCAGTTTGCACTTACTGAAGCCAATCAATATAATAAAAAATCATATTATAAATCTCAGTCAATAATTGAAATTTTAAATAAAGCTGATGTTGAAACTTATTGGCTAACAAACCAAAGTATTTATGGCGCTTGGGATAATATGGTTTCAGTTATTGCAACCACTGCTGACAATGTTTTTTCACTAAATAGATCTATAGGAAAGCAGACGAAAACTCAAAAATTTGATGAAGGTTTAATTACTAAAGTTCGTGAAATACTAGATAAAAAAACTCAGAAAAATAGAGTGATATTTGTACATCTTATGGGTAGTCATACTCAATACAAAGAGAGGTATCCTAGAGATAAATACAATATTTTCACAGAGGGGTTAAAGCAGGGTGAATTTGGGAAGGTTGCTAGCACAAGAAGTGTAAGAATTAATCATTATGATAATAGTGTGATTTACAATGACTTTGTTGTGAGCTCAATAATAGAAAGCCTCAAGAGTGATACGGGAAAGATAAAGGGATTTATTTATTTATCCGATCATGCAGACGATGTGCTTGGTGGTTTAGGGCACAACTCTGGAAGGTTTACTTATTATATGGCCCAAATACCAATGATTACTTGGTTTAATGATGGATATAAAGAAAAATATGTACAAAAATACAACAATCTTTTAGATCGAAAGGCGGCACTCTATACGAATGACATGTTATATGATACATTGATAGGTATGTTTGGTATTGAAACTGAAAAATACAACTCCAAGTATGATTTTAGTTCTAGCAATTACCAATTAACCTCTCAAGAAGCTTTGGTACTTCATGGTAGAAATAAAGTTACCGATAAAAGAAATCTTATTTATTGGCAAAATGAAAATACAAATTACCTTGTTAAATCTAATCAATCTTCAAGAATTATCCCTCATAGGGTTAATTCAATAGGGAAGTTGAAGGATATATGGCGTGACGGATTTAGATCTTTTGAGGTAGATGTTAGATTTGGTGACGGCGGCTCTAACTCTTTTGTGGTAGGGCATAATGATGGCGTTATGGGCACTAATCTTGAAGTATTTTTAGATAGTATTGATAATCAAAAAATAGAAAGAGTTTGGATAGATTTGAAAAATCTAACCAGTGATAATCATAAAGAAGTTTTGGTAGAGTTTAATCGCCTTAACTTGAAATATAATTTTAAGAAAAAACTTATTATTGAGTCTGAAAATAAAAATACTTTTTTTAAGTTGTTTAGTGAGGATGGTTGGCATACTTCATATTATTTACCAACAAATACTGTCATAGAGCTTTTAAAGAATGGTGATTCTGAGTTGATGAATATATTGTCAACGGATATTGCTCACCAATCTCAACTTCAAAAATTAAGTGCAGTATCTTTTCATCATAAGTTATATCCATTTGTAAAAAAATATTTAGAGCCAAAAATATCTAAAGAGATTGCTTATCACACTTGGTACGCACCTGATTTATATAGGCATGATTTTCAAGATAGACTTTTGAAAGATGAATTATTTCCTGATAAAAGAATTAAAACACTTTTGGCACCTTATCGCTCTCAATATGATTTATAAAAAAAGACACTTTAAATAGATTTCTTCTTTATAACTTTGGGTAATAAAATTGCCATAAAAAATATATAAAAAGCATTAATATGCTCCTCGCCAAAAGCAATATGTGTAAAACCAAATGTGATGTATCCGACACAGAGTAAGATACCCATTACCGAGTAATAGTAAGTATCTTTGTCTTTTAGCTTTCGATAAAACACAATCAATGGCGCAAAAAGTAGTGTTAGTAATGATAGCACTCCAATAATTCCGGCAGAAACTAAATTAGTGAGATATTCATTATGTAAATGAGTAGCTACACTAACCCAATCTTTATTCTTGGATACATACACCGCAGCTGCTTTGTTTTCATTTCTGTATCCGTAGCCAATCCATGGAGAATTTTTTGCTGCGCTTAAGCCTGATTCCCACATCTTCATTCTGTTTCCATTAGAGCTCCACACCTCTTTTCCAGAATTCCAATCTTGCACCTCAGTAACAGCTTTTGTGACTCTTTCTTTTATATTTGAAGAAGTGCCAATAAACCCAAAAAAGACTATAAGTATTAGTACTAAAGATACCTTCACCTTGTTGTTATTTTGAATGAATGGTTTGTAGATTAATCCAATGTAGACAGTAGACAAAATTAGAAACGATAGCCATGATCCGCGAGCGCCTATTAAAAATATTGCATAACCACCCATCAATACAGCGATAAAAGTAATAACACGTTCTTTTGGTGTTTCGCTAAATATTTGTATGATTGATAAGAACAGCATAGCAACAGCAATGTCACTAAATATATTCTCATTGATCATGTTACCTAATAGAGGACCGGTAATAACAACAGTTCCGATGGCTATTAATCCCACTTTAATACTTAGTAATAATTTTTTAAGTGGTAAATCCACCTGGAAAATTGCGAGTGCAATGAATGGAGCGAATAGGAAATGTATTTTTCTTCCCAGATGATAAAGTTCAGTACTGAAACCATCTGCAATAAGAATTGAAAGCAGCATTACCAAAAAATAGCCAATGGTTAGCTGGGAGAATAGTTTTAGTTCTGGTAATTTAAATGGATTTTTTTTCTCAAATATTGCAATATAAATGCCTAATATTACAAGAATTAATAAAATTAAATTACCAAATACCTTGATTGAGTTAATTAAAATAGGAAAAAGTAGTAGTAATACAATAACCAAATTTGAATATTTTTTCCTTAAATGCACCTTATTCATACTTTTTCGGCATAAATCCAATCATTAAGCCAAGTATCTATTAAAAATTCCCCGTTATACCATTCTGAGTTCATATTTTGAATGGCGAACCCATTTTCTTTTAATATGGTAGTAACCTTATCTTTTGTTCTAAAGAACTCCCCTTCTCCATTGTTCGCCCTAAAGTCGTGACAGGAAATTACAAATCTTTTTATCTTTGAGAAATCATTTATATTTTGCATAACATCAATCTCGGCACCCTCAATGTTCATCTTTAAAAGATCAACATATTTTATATTTGATTTATTTAGAAAGTCATCTAAAGAAATACCATTAATTTTTATTGGATTTTTATCATTATGAGAATCTACAGATATATAGTCTGAGCTAAATGGCAGAGACAAGACATCTTCTTTTGAAATTACAAGATTGTGGTTCCAAATATTTGAAAAATTTTCTGTTGATTTGCATAAGTGACTATAGACAATTGGATTTGCTTCAATATTGTGAATTATCACTCCTTGATTGCGCATTTTTAGCCAAATAGATTCATGACCATAGCCAGCACCAATATCAATGTACACTTCATTTTTTTTCGGCATATAGTGGCTGAAGTACACTTGAGAACATAGTTTTTCCAAGTGGGATGAGCCATCTTTAAAAAGACCTACGGCATCCCTTGGTCTTTGTAAAAATACTTTGTGGCCATCGATAGTTTCATAAAATGTTTTATGGAGCGTGTCATATTTAATATGGTTATTACCAAATAAATTTGTCAATCTATTTGGCAGATAGCCATTGTTGACAAATTTATTAATAATTTTGTTAGCTTTGTGCAGTAGTTTTCTTGAAATTTGCATATTTTTTGGAGTTTATAAAAAAGAGTTGAAAATAGAATATTTTCATATCAAATAATGACTGTTGAGATTGATATTATAGGTAATTACATAGAGTTATTTTTCATTATCATTCTATCATTGAGTATAATTATTATATATTCAATCAAGGTAATCAATATTTAATTTTTCAACCCTTACAGAGGTTAGATTTTTTTAGTATGATATTACTGGTAAATTGGAAGTAGGCTTGAATAGGACTGGCTTCTGTTTAATTTTTTTTGCCTTACAAAGGGTGTTAAAATTAAATTAAATAAATCCCCAGTAGAGTTTGATATGTCTATCTTATAATATAATTTTTAAGGTGTTTTATCACTTTCAAAACTTAGTTATTAACACTCAACATGAAATACATTCAAAAACTTCTCTTATTATTAAGTAAGCAAACTAAAAGTCGCTTACTTTGGCTGGTAGTTTTTTCTATTTTTATTTCAGTAGTGGAGGCGATTGGTATATCAGCAATTATGCCTTTTATTGATATTGCCACAAACTTTGAAGTTATTCAAACAAATCAATATTTTCAGTGGCTATTTGTTTATTTTAATTTTGAAAGTGAAGTTAATTTTGCCATTGTTTTTGGATTGGTCTTAGTTGGGTTTTATGTATTTAGAGCCGGGGTGAATTGGCTGTATAGTTATCTCATGGCTGGTTTTACAGAAAACCTTTATGCGCAAACAACAAGTAAATTATTCAAAACCTATCTATCTATGCCTTATAAAGTTTTTGCTAGTAAAAATAGCAGCTATTTAACCAAGGCGATTATTACAGAGGCATCTTTGATGTCTGTAGTCATTAATGCCGTTTTGTTAATAATGTCTGAAATCTTTGTGATTATACTTCTATATGTATTAATGTTGGCTGTTAGTTGGAAAATAACGGCTGTGCTTACAGTTGTTTTTGTTATTAAAATATTTTTTTTAAAGCAAACAATTTCAAAAAAAATAAAGGCATGCGGTGCGATAAAGGAGAGTGTCCAGTCTAAATTTTATGAAATTATTAATAGAGTATTTGGTAATTTTAAGCATATTAAATTACAAGATGAAAAGAGGCTGAAAAGCATTGAAAATGATTTTTCTTTACTGGTTAATAAGTATGCAAAGGCAAACACATCGTATCGTTTTTTTGAAGCTTTTCCTAGGTTATTTTTAGAGGTTAGTGGTTTTTCTTTAGTTATTTTATTACTGATTGTTTTATTGTATTTTAACCAATCCGATGTGTCGTACATTTTACCAACTTTAAGTCTATTTGTATTGGCTCTATATCGTTTGTTGCCATCAATTAATCGTATTGTTGCAGGGTATCATGAGGTAATGTATTTTCACAAATCAATTGATATTATGGATGAACAGCTAAAAACAACTCAAGAGAACTTAAAAAGTGAAAGTATTAAATTTAAGCATCAAATTGAATTAATAGATGTTAATTTTTCTTATCAAGCAAAGCCAGTCTTAAAAAAGATAACTTTGACTATTAATAAAGGTGAAAAAATTGCATTTGTAGGTGAGAGCGGTGCTGGCAAAAGTACCTTAGTAGATTTAATTATTGGTTTGTATCGGCCAAATAGAGGTGAGATTAAGATTGATAATATAGAATTAAACGAATCTAATTTACAAAATTGGCGCTCACAGATTGGATACATCCCGCAACAAGTGTATTTATTTGATGGCACAATTGCGCAGAATGTTTGTTTTGGAAGAGAAATAGATAAGGTGCTATTAGAAAGAGTTTTAAAACAAGCCAATATATTTGATTTCCTGCAAACCAAGCAAGGCACAGACACCTTGGTTGGAGAGGGTGGCATTCAATTAAGTGGCGGACAAAAGCAGCGTATTGCTATTGCCAGAGCATTATATGGGCAGCCAGAAATATTAGTGTTAGATGAAGCAACCAGCGCCTTAGATGATGACACAGAGCAAAAAATTATGGATGAAATTTATAAAATTAGCAAAGGTAAAACCTTGATTATTATTGCTCATCGTTTAAGTACAATTAAAGGATGCGATAAGATTTATGAAATAAAAGACGGATTAATAAAAAAACAATAATTAATAATAGAAATGGATATATTAAAACTTATTGACAGGGGGCAAGTATTATTTACAGATGATATTTCTATTTACTCGGATAATTTATTTGAGACTGTCTCAAATTCAAGATTCCTTGTTATTGGTGGCGCGGGTTCAATTGGTCAAGCAGTTGTTAGAGAGATTTTTAAAAGAAATCCTAAAAAACTTCATGTTGTGGATCTTAGTGAAAATAACCTTACTGAATTGGTTAGAGATATAAGAAGTTCATTTGGATATATTAAGGGTGATTTTAAAACTTTTTCACTAGATATTGGCTCAATAGAATACGATGCTTTTATTAAATCTGATGGAAAATATGATTACGTATTAAATCTTTCAGCTTTAAAGCATGTTCGCAGTGAAGAGGATCCATTTACATTAATGCGAATGATTGATGTAAATATTTTTAATACGGATAAAACTATTAGGCAGTCCATTGATAACGGTGCAAAAAAATATTTTTGTGTAAGTACTGATAAAGCTGCTAACCCAATCAATATGATGGGTGCAAGCAAACGTATTATGGAAATGTTTTTAATGCGCAGATCCTTGGATATTAATATTTCAACTGCACGTTTTGCTAATGTTGCTTTTAGTGATGGATCGCTATTGCATGGCTTTAATCAGAGAATTGAAAAGAGGCAGCCAATTGCTGCTCCAAGTGACATTAAACGTTATTTCGTCACTCCACAGGAGAGTGGGGAGCTTTGTTTGATGAGCTGTATTTTTGGCGAGAATAGGGATATATTTTTTCCAAAACTAAGTGAATCTTTGCACTTGATATCTTTTGCGGATATTGCCATTAAATATCTTAATGATA
>Ga0181555_1001789_pt1 | contig 18633 bp, 17 predicted proteins | sample 011ome_15_FD_145601 | JGI IMG/M metagenome (GOLD analysis project Ga0181555, IMG submission 145601) | Coastal salt marsh microbial communities from the Groves Creek Marsh, Skidaway Island, Georgia - 011504AT metaG (spades assembly) | ecosystem: Environmental > Aquatic > Marine > Intertidal zone...
ACCCCGCCAATAGCCCCGCCGCCATAAATTACAGACTCGGGCCCTCTCACAATTTCAATTTGTTCCGCGGAGAGACTGTCATAGCTAATGCCATGGTCGCCAGACATATTCGACACATCCCTTATTTCTGTACCATTATTAAGAATCTTAATTCTATTTCTGTCCATGCCACGGATAACAGGCCGGCCGATACTGTTCCCCCATGAACTATTGTTAACTCCTGGGATATTATCAAGCATATTGCCTAAAGAAGAGCTCTTCTGTCTCTCAAGCTCAGGTCCACCCAATATATAAAGAGGGTGCACCATTTCATCATTACTTAAACTCAAAGGGTTCGCCGTGATAGGCACCGCCTCTAAATAGATTGCCTCGTCTGCCCTTGCATGCATGGTTAGGCATACAAAGAAAACAAGTGCGATATTTTTATTACGCACAGCATTGTCTCCTAAAAAAATTAGTAAAAAAATTAACTAAAAATTTTAGGGATGCTTAGGGGGCTCTAGATTGATATGCAACAAAGTGTTCAGCAAAAAAGTTTTTTAATTGATAATTTTCAAAAAACTCATGTGCACTGTCGAAAGAAAACTCTGTTAGATTCGATGGTAACGCGGATTTTAAGACGTGATGTTTTAAGACACAATCTTCACAATCATGCAAACTATGGCTATCCTCATCATGATAATGATGCTCAATATCATGAGAAAAACTGGCCTGCACATTGAAGAGAAGGCTGAAAAGAATAAGGACTAAATAAAGATACTTTTTCAACATAAGCCCGATAATACTTTAAAATAAAAAAAATTACATACTTTTTAAAAAAAATATAAGGGGCCACCATGAAATACTTTTTATTTTTAATTTCCTCACTCGTTTTAGTATCGTTTCTTAGTGGCTGCACTACAATCGCTACCTCTGGTGCTGATAGGCGTCCTTTGGGTATGCAAATTGACGATTCAAAAATTGACTTCTCATGCCCATCCAGCTCTGATGAGGAAAAATATCGCATCATATGTTTAACCTACAACTACAATGTACTGGTTACCGGTCAAGCTGCCAGTCAAGCAAAAATTGATGCATTAATCAGTCAAGTTAAAAAAATTGACGGGGTTAAAAAGGTTATCAATCGCATGACTGTGGGACCTACTAATCAAGATATTACCGGTGATGCAAAAATTACTGCTGATGTGATTGAGCAAATTATTGAAGAGGAAGGTGTGTCGAAATTCCATGTCCAAGTTTACACTGAGCTTGGCGTCACTTATTTGCTTGGGTCAGTATTTGATAAAGAGGCAGAAGCAGCTGTAAGGGCAGCAAAACGCTCAACAAGACTGAAGAAGCTTGAACCTATTTTTCAAGGCGCGGTTTATTAACATTAGGAAGAATTTGTAGTGAGTTAGCTAGGAGATTAGGGAGGGCTTCCCTTACGAAAGCCCATCCCTAATTAACGCTTCTTAAGGTTACAAAAGATTACTTCTTCTTTGGTTTACCTTTTGATTCTTTTTTTTGACTTTTATCAGCCATGATATCTCCTAAATTAATGAAAGTAGTACGATGTACTACGATGCATAATTTGCTCTTAATTATTTAAAAAAGCAAGAAATATTTATGCAGTCATCAAAAAGGCAGCGAATGGTGGATTATATAAAGTGTCTAAATTTGGTGGGCCCACCAGGACTTGAACCTGGGACCAAAGGATTATGAGTCCTCTGCTCTAACCAGCTGAGCTCCTTGTTTTTATTATACTTTTTTTTGCTTCGTCGTGTTTTGTCCTTCTCCTGTCCTTTTGGGAGTTCAACATGGCAACTTTTAGAAAACGCAACGGCAAATGGCAAGCGAGAATACAAGTATCTAGCGGACCGACGCAGGCTAGGACATTTTATAAACTCAGTGATGCAAGAAAATGGGCGCAACAAATTGAGGAAGCCTACCAACAAGGCTTAATGGAAACCAGGCCTGACCCGATAACACTGTATGAGGCTTTTCAACGCTACTTAAAAGATATCAATCCAAGAAAAAAACGCCCTCATATTGAGCGCTATCGAAGTCGTGCTTGGATGCAGCATCCATTATTGATTTTTTAATACCTGTTTCAGTTGGAACTAGAAAAGCACACCTAATCTCATACTTACTAAATAATTTGACGATTGAAACTATATCAGTATCTGATTTAGATAACATTTTTATAAAATTTTCTTAAAGTGAATACCTATAATTTTTGCCAATATTACTGGGACAGCATTTCCAATTTGTGTATATTTAGGAAACTCACGATCAAAAATACCCTCTCGAGGATTTCCTGCTCTTCTTAAACCTCCTGTAGTTCTTTTCCCTTGAAATTGATACCAATCCGGAAATCCCTGAAGCCTTGCCCATTCTCTTACAGTTAAAATTCGTGGTTGAGAAAAATGCACGTAGTCATCTGGTAATGAGGTTGCAGTAATATTAGGCCCGCTTAATTTCCATTTAGCAGGTAGCAACCTTTGAGAAAACTTCTTTGTTTTAAAATTATCAGAAATTAACCCACCATTTTTAATCATATAGGTAAATTTTCTTATTACATCCATAGAGTGTTTGCTGTACTCGTGCTCGGTAACTGCAGAGCCTTTTTTCATTAAGGAGCCATCTTTATGTGTCCTAAAGTATTTTTGAATATCATTTTTTGCTGAATCTGGATATTTTAAAGTTTTACCCCCATTTTCATAATTAGAGTCTATTAGATCACCTAATAAATCGACTAGATCAGGGGGGTTGTAAAGGGGCTCAGGTAGAAATCCGTTAGCCACCTCTAAGGAATTATTCCAATTTTTGATATTGATATCATCTCTAACCCCAACAAGTAAAACCCGTGGTCTATTTTGTGGAACACTATAGTCTTTTGCTAGGACGACTGCGCTTTCAATTCGATAATTTTTGAGCGATCTAAAAGTATTTTGCACATCCTGCCAAATTTCTCCTTTAGTACCATCTTTTGTCCATCTTGATGTGGTTAAACCTTTTACATTTTCAAATAAAAAAATCTTAGGTTGTAACCTGCTAATGATCCAAGCCATATCTTGATATAAGTGGTTTGATGGTAATTGTTTTTTTTCTACAGAATAAGATCTCCTAAAACCAATTCCAGAAAAACCTTGGCAAGGAGGGCCTCCCACCAACAAATCAAGGTCGCCTTTATCAACATTTACTTTTATATTTTTCTTTAAATGATTTTTTAACTGCTGAATGCTTTCCTCATTAATAATCGTTTTAATATCATTTGAAAAAGAGCAAGATTTGAGTAAATGGGGGTAAATTTCTTGACGATTAGTTATATAGCTTTTCAGAGCACTTTCATTTAGTTCATTAACATATGCTGGATGAAATCCAGCTTGCTCTAAACCTAGAGACAGTCCACCACAACCCGCAAAAAGATCTACGAAATTTAATTTTTTCATTAATAAAGCTCAACAAAATCAGGGAATTTATCTGCAATATTGATAATCTGTTTAGAAAAATCAGTATTAACATCATTTAGAGATATAACAAGGGTATCAATCGGTCTAGTTAAGGCGATTAATATTCTAAGAATAGCCTGATTATGTTCAATATTATCACTAATTAAGGATTCATAATATTTGTCAATTTCATCTAGAACTACAAGCCAACCTTCCAGTCCTCGAATTGATTCATAATGAATTAATCTAAGACATTCATTGTCGCGAACAAAATCTTTACGAATGTTTTCATCAAATCCATTCCATACTTTTACACCTGCGCGCTCAAAAAAATTTAAATAATTTTTATTATCCGTGGAGCATAAAAGTGTATCAATATTTGAATTACCAGATTTATTTAACTCCTCGAGAAGGTTCGAATTTAAACTCTCATAACTTGAATAAGATTTTTTTAAAATAATAACTCTTCCCCCTCCACTTTTTTCATTTGGCTGCACATTCATTGGAAGACGATAGTTATTCGCAAATTCTTTAACAAAAAGTCCTAAATTTCTTTTCATGCGCAGAGACTTTTCAAGGGTAATTGAAAGTACTTCCTCTTTTTCACTTGACTCAACCCACAGAGCTTGCTCTCCACGAATTAATTGATCAATACCATCAGAAATACATAATTTATTTAAACCGTAAAGTTGTTTTAATATATTAATTTCAAAATTAGGCCAATCTTGTGCCTCATCAATAATGACAGCATCATAATCAAAATGATGATTTGCATTAGAAACTTCTCTTATTTGAATATTATTCATTTCGTTAATTTGATTATTTAATTTCTTTGAATAATCTTCGTAAAAACTAAAATCATCATTTTCTTCATTATCAATGATGCCAAATTTATGAAACAACTTATACATATGGGAATATATTGATTCGACATTAATGCATCGTGAATCATCATTTGCATAAATATTTAATAATGAGAGAATCCTACGTATATCTGCTGCTAAAGCAATGTTGTAAGTAAGTACTAAAATTCTTTTTCCATATTTCTCATAAGATTGCCAGGCCGATTGCATAAACATAATAGTCTTACCTGTTCCACCATGACCTCGTAGTAAAACACATTTTTTACCCATATATTTAGCAATTTCTTCTGTTTGTTTTTCTGTCGCTATGATTTTATCCATCTTATATCTATCAAGATTTGTTGGCATAACTTCTTGAAGAATTGGTACATCAAATATGTAAGGTGCATTATTTGAATCAAAAGAATGAAGGTGATATTTGTTGTTGTAAAATTTTATTTTTGATATAGCTGCAATACAAGTTAGAAAATCTAAAGCATTAAATCCTTGGCCTATATAATTTAATTCTTTTTGTTCAACATTTCTTAAATAGACCGATCTGTGAATATAAAGATCTTCATTACATTTATCTCTAAAATAACTTCTAAGGCTGTGAACCTGTCTTACATTTTGGTCTGTAGCACTACTCCATTCGACTCGCTCTCTTGAGTATTGAACCATTATATTATCCCCGATAATTTTGACTCTATTTTGACTTTGATCTTTAACTTCAATTGCAATAACAAAGTTTTCTACAGTAACTGGTTTTTTTTCGACAAAGTTATCTCTGGTATCTTTAACTGATCTTAAAGGAATAAATTTTCTTTCGCTTTTTTTAAAATTTCCAACAATAATTACATCAATATCAGAAACTTGGTAGCCAGATAGCTTAGCGCTAGCTACAAATTTTATATATTCCTCGTGTTTTGGTGAGTCTCTAAGGCCGGGCCATAGTTTTGCGAATTGATTAGCTATTTCATTTGCTGCTTCAAACTCAACGGAGTCTTCAGGTCCAATAATTTCAATCATTCTCTTGAAGTTTCTTAATGTATTGCTGGGGTTTCAAATACACATGACGCATATCAATAAACTCAATCAAAATATTGTTACCAAAATAGCCTTCAATGTCCTTTTTGGCATTAATTTGATCGTGATTGAATAATCCCTCACGATTATGATAAAGGGGGTGATTTAAAACTAAAATTTTTACATCAGATTTAATGGCATAAAAATTACCAAACTTTTTCATTTCAGTAGAAAAGCCTGTAATTTGTTTAGTTAGCGAAAAAAAGTTTTTCGATATGACATCCGCAAATTTAAACCATCTCTCTATTTTTACATCAAGACCTAAAGCAATTTCTGCAAGATCTAATGCTAAGCGCCAATCAAGCTGATTATGTATCAATCTATTGTGATAATTTCTTAGACAATTGGGGCAAGATGCATCGCAGTCTTTATGCCAGTTATCGTCATCCCAATTTTTTCTGACCTTGTTATAAAAATTTGATAAGGCAGTAGAGAAAACCTCTGGATCATTAAATTGCCTTACGTAACCTGCACCATTCTCTAAGGTGTCTGCTAAGTAAATTTGTTTTGTTGGGCAATCCTCAAGAACAAAATTTTGAACTCCTACCCTAAATTCATATGGATCAACATCAAGATATATAGCAAATGCAATCTTTAAAAATTCTGAAAAAGAAGTCAACGCAGGAGATGCTGATATTTGATTGCCCGTATCAAAAATACCTTTATTTCCAAAACCCTGCATATCCTTAAAAAGAATACTTAAAATATCAGTTGTAAAAACCGCTCCAATGGCGCCAGTAAATGTTTCTGAATTATCTTTTGCTTTATAAATCTCTACGGGCAGTTCATTATAAATTTCTTCATTTGTAACTAGGACGCAATCAACAGGATATTTGCTATTAATAAACTTAAAACTATTGCCTTCGTTGTCATTTACAAGGGCTAAAGATTCTTTTTCAGTGAGTGCAATATGGGCGGAATTTAATTTCAAATTCTCACTATACTTTGGCGTAAATGCGAGCGTCGGTGATTTAATTGGATTGCCTCTTTGTCGATCTCCCTCATAAGGTTTTGCATCCCTCGAAACTAAAAAACCTTTAGGCTGATATAAATTTATATTTTCCATTTGTTGTGAGCACTGAGGGCACTTATCGTGTTTTTCTCCAAATTCAATATGATTACAGATTTCTGTATCAATACATCTTGATAAAACTAATGGGTCACCAAGGGGATTAAATTCACCTTTCACTGAACCGCGAAAATCAAATAAATTTGCAAATCCAATAACGGAATATAACTCTTTATCCTTTGCTATTTCAGATCCAGGAGAATAGGACCAAATAGCATGATCAATTGGTCTGCTGCTAATTTCAGTATCTTCATATTTATCACTGTATTTATATAAACTTCGAACTTTAGTTGGAAATCCAAACATCGGTAAAAGTCCGGCTGTTGCTAATCTTTCACTTAACTCAGTTTGAATGAACGTACTATCATCCTTTGTAATTTCATCAATTCTTTTAATTAAATCGTTTTTTAAAAATTTTTTTAAATATAAAATTTGACTTTGATCTATTAGGGTGTGCGAGGAGAAAATACTTATAAGCTCATCAATGTGAGAATCATGATTAATATAATTTTCTACTTCAAATTTATAATTTTCCCACTCTGTAACTTTTCCAAATGCTCCATGCGTACTTTCTGCTGAATATTCAGGGGGATTTTTGCAGGTATTAAAAGCACGTCTAAGCAGTTCCGAACAAATAACTCGCTTAATGATTTCATCTCTTTTTAAATCAAGTTTAGGCTGAGGTGGGATCTCTCCTGTGATTAATTTGGGGTGATGAAAATAATAATCGTCATGAGATCCGCCCCTACAAACAGTTACTGCATATGAAAAAGTCTGTCCTGCACGTCCAGCCCTACCAACTCTTTGCTGATAATTAAATCTTTCTGGTGGCATATTAGCCATTACAACTAAAGATAATGAACCTATATCAACACCTACCTCCATGGTTGTTGTTACGCTCAATGCATCAATGGTTTGCGTTAATGGAATTTCATTATCTAAAAATGCTTTTTTAAAAAATCGTTGTCTTTTTCTTTGTTCAGCTAATGGTTTAGTCTGCCCGGTTAACTCTTCAACTTTTAATTTATCAATTTTATTCTTTGATAACCAGCGATAGTAATCCTCATAATCTGGATCAAAATTAAATGGTGAAAACGAATTAGAATCACAATACTCGTTGACGCAAACATTCAAAGGATGATTATGGGTTACGCTTGAACATTTATCACATCGCTTCAAATTATCAATATTAATTGGTACAAAAACTAAATTTAATTTTCTACTATTAGCTGTATTTATAATCCAATGTTGATCAATAATTTCTTCATTTATTAATGCTTCCTTCAAATTATTTATTTTCACTTCTAAATCAGCCGTATCACCCTTTCTTTGATAAATTTTTTCTAGATATTTTTTTGCCACTTTTGGTAAATTATTAGTTTTTTGCTCAACTCTTCCAAATCTTTTCTTTTGAGCAAGAATTTTTATAATATTTGCAATGACACCGTGAGCCTCTAATTGATTCAGGCCTATTTTTGCAGATATATCATTTTTAGAGGTAATATATGCCACCCCTATTGACTCGGAATCCCTAGCACCCTGATCAAAAAAAGATGCAGCAATTGATCTAGATAGCTCGGCCCTTAACTCATTTTTAAAGTTTTTAGCCTGAGTAAAATCAAGTGGTTTCCATTCATTTGTTGGGGGGCTAAAACATTCCCACCAATTTGCACCCCCATCATCATTGAGTTTACGTAATGGGCCAGCAATATTTATACCCTTCGAAACCAATTTAATCTCGACTTGATCAATTAATTCTTGCCAACTAATTTGAGTATTATTTTTAAATTGATTTTCATAATTATTAATTTTATCCATAGACTCTTGATCCTCGAGTCCAGCATTTATTTTTATATATGCAGTTAATAGCTCAGGAGGAAGTTGCGAGCTTATAAAACTCTGTTCCTCAGTGCTGGCTAAACCTTGTGAATATTTAGAAATTAATTCTTTGAAATTTACATTTGCTATTTTCTTACAATCCTCAATGACTTGAAAAATAGATTGTTTAAGAATATTTCTAAAATGATACAGTTCAAGTTGTGCACCTATATCAGCAGCATCATCACGACTGTCAGTGAAAATTATCATTTGTTCTGATCTTTCTTCTCCACCTATCGCAGCTGCTGATCTTTCAGAAACTAATTGCACTGTCGCTCCCAAACCTGTCCTCATTGCTCTGATTGGAGAATTAACATCCCCATACCAAAACTTCTTAGTTTTATTTAACATTTGATTTGCTCTAGATCCACAACATGGGCAAATTTCGGGTATAGCAGAAATTGTCATTTTCTCTGGATTAAGGAACATCAAGCCAGTTGCAGTTGTTCCTAATGTTGTAGGCTCTATTGTTCCAAAAATGGGATCAAAGGTTGCTTTAGCAAATGGAAACACTTTCTGTTTTTTATCAAATTCGTGATTGATATTATTAATATCTTTAGAACTGATAACCTCTTCGATTTGAGCACTATTATTATTTGGCCAATACCAAATAAATTCTTGATATGTTCTCTGATTAACTAAAATTTTTGTTGTTTCATTAACTTGGGTTGATTCTACGAAAATTTTATTGTCATTAGCATTTTGATCTTTTGCGGCTGAAATATAACCTCCAAGATAAATCTCACCGCAATCGTAACAATACAAGAGCTCAAGCACCTGTCCACCACACCCACATTTAAACGAAGGTGTTTTAAAAATTTTACCAATTTGTCTAGACTCATATTTAAATTCATCATCAACTTCTGAGCAATTTGGATTAGAACACGCCCAAATACCTTGAATTTGTCTTATAAAAATATGATTTCTAAAAGTTGGAAGAGGTTTTTCAAATTTTTTTGGATCGTGATGATTATTTTCTTTTAAAGTTAATGAGAAAAATTTTTCCAGAAAGTCGTTATCACTTTTTTGTATTAGCTGGAATGAGATTTCATCAATATCAGCTGGTACTAGACGACCTTCTTCTTCAGAATTTTTTAAAATTGCAGAAGCTAGCAATTTTCTGGGTGATAAATTACTTAATTGATCTTCCTCCAATTTATCAAGCTCTTTTTTGCTGGCTAGTTTTTCAATTAATTTTATTTTTTCATCACTTAGAGGCAATGTTTCTGATGGAAAATAAGGCTCTCCAGAAAAAACTTTAAAAGTTTTTTTATCAACTGAAAAAAATTGTTCTATATATTCATAACCTCCATGCTCTGTGTCTAAAGAAGCACTGGTTCCGATACATCTTAATTGTTCTTTTTTATGAGTAAGGCCTAATTTATCTATTAAATTTCTAATGATTAGTGCAACTTCTGTTCCTTGTGTTCCACGATAACTATGAAGCTCATCAACAATAAGTGTAAAGATATTTTGTTTTGACTCATCTAACCATTTTTTTGTTTTTTCAAAAATATCATTTTCATTATCTCTGAGCATCATGACATTTAGCATTGAAATGTTAGTAATTAAAAAATCTGGAGGGGATTCAATCATATCCCACCTAGAAATCATCTCACCACATCTTGGGTCTGAAAATTGAGCCTTTTTTTCAATCGCTTGATGTTCTAGATCTCTAGCTTCCCTGTCAATATTTGCTAATTCTTCGGCAACTTTTACTATACGTTTTTTATCAATTTTTTCATTTTTTTCTGGATAATAAAGTCCTCCTGGTGTATCTCCTGTGTATCTTCCAAAATAAAAAAGAGGTTTATCTTGATTAATTTCTTTCGCTCTAAATGCAGCTTGCCTTATTCTTGATATTTGATCCTCGACCAAGGCGTTTGTTGGATAAAGTATTAATGCCCTCATTGCGGGTTTAAATGATTGATCATTTTCCTGCCTCATTCCTTGCCATGAATTTGTTGACCGATTCCATGACTCCCACCAAGGGTTAATGTCTGGAGCATTTTTATTTAATCGCTCCATAACTATACGAGCAATAATGGGAAGTAAAAAAGATTCGGTCTTTCCTGAGCCTGTGCCTGAGGTTACAACTACATTTGAATTTTCTGACATTTGTAACGATCGCTCAAGTGCCTGAGCTTGATGAAGCCTTAATTTAAAAGTCTCACTATGTTCATTACCAAATAAAATTTGAGCTATGGCTTTTGCAATCTCTGTACCAACATTAAATTTTTTGCATACATTTATTATTGGCTCAACTGACGGATAAGGAGGGACTAATTCAATTTGAAGATCTTGGCTTAAAAGACCTTTGCTTTTAAGTAACCTATCTCGCTCATCAAAAAGCTTTCGATTTTTTATCCAAAAGGCACTGTTATAGTAACTTCTATATGCATTTTCAACTTGTTTTTTTATACTTTGTGGATTTAAATTAGCCATACAATTTATACATTAGCATTAATCCAACCTGCGGGCTTATATCGGAGTATATTTTTCTACCATTTTTCAATATCGGTACTCTGCCTGATTCAGACATCAAGACTTTTTTATAAAAACCTGGGGGTTCAGTATTAATAAGTGATCTAAATTCATTTGTCGACCTATCATATTCATGAATAATTCGACCATCCATTAAAGCTGCTTTAATTTTTACCATATCATGTGGAGCATAAATAAAAACTTCACCGTCATAGAAATAATATTGATTCATCTGCCCTTTGATTCGGTATGCACCTCGATTATTTAACGATGATTTTTCCCATACCCCGTCAGTGGTATTAAATTTTTCAAACTCATGGGTTATATCAACATTACTTTTATCATAATAAGAAAAATACTCGTCAAAACTTTTTAGATGATGAAGCAGATTAAGCCCCGTCTCTTGCATAATAAAAATTGATTCATTTTTTGCATTTTTAATATCTTTAACTAAATCCTGAAGCACATTTAAATCGATTGTATGTTCACCAATCCATCCAATTCTTGCTGGGGCATAGTCTAAAATTTCTTTTTGGAGTTTTATATTTAGATTTTCTGAAAAAATTTTATCTAGCCTATTTACTAAATCATCATTTCTAAATCCTGAGAGATAAATCTCCTTATCTCTTATATTAATGACAGAGGGAGCTACAGTCCAAAAATCTATCAAGCCATTTGAGCTTTTTCTAATTTCGATATGTCCCAAATTAATTAGATTATCTATCAGATTTTTATACTTAAAACGCTCCAATAATGTAGTGTCGATAATTTTTCTAAATAAATAATCCTTGCCACACTGGAGGAAACATAGTGCATCAAACGCATCATCATAATTAACCTTTTTGTCATCGATTAAAAAATTGTTTTTTTTCCCATCAATACCATTCAAACCATTTGAAATATTAAACTGTTGTCCCTGTCTCTTATTTTTTTTTCGTATTACAGGATGTATCAAACCACAATCCAAGCACTCCATGGTATCTTCGGACATTGAATGTTTATTCCGATCTGCGTATGGGTCTCTTGGGTCTGGTGGGCATTTAAATACATGATACCCTCGATAAATACAGCTCTTTTCATCATCCAAATTACTTTTGTCTTGGTTGTATTCTAAAATTTCTTCAATCTCTTGAAATGAACCTTTGATTTGATATTTTCCATATTTTGATAAATCATAATTATGCTCATCAAGATTTTTAAAATTATTAAAATAGCCCAAAACCAATAAATCTTTTTCATTAGAAATATAATCTGCAGAATATAGAGAATTATGTTCTGAGCCTATACCAATTTTTTTATTCAATTCAGGGGGAATTACTCTTGGATTATTAGCAGACCTAAATGCCAAGTCTTTTTCGATGAGAATTTTTTTATCATCTTGGTTAAGACCAAAAAAAGTTATGCCTTGATTATCAATATTTAATAATTGTTTCTTAATGCTTGTATTTTGGTCAACTAAGGTTTTTTCTGTTTCATGAGATTGAGAAAAGGCGATTGGAAACTTTTCATAACCATCACAACAAATAATGTTCGGTGGGTTTTTTGTGTGCCAAATATTAGAAAGTAAATTTAGTCCCCCTTCATAATGAAAAGTTAATTTTTCACTACTAGGCGCAAGAATTTTTAATGAATCAATCGATATATTATCTGGTATTTTTGTAAATTGAACATTTAAAAAAATTACCCAATCATCAATAATTCCCTGCGTATTGCTATCAAGGAAAAAATAACCGTCATTACAATTTTCTTTTAATAATTTATCAATACTTTCATAAAATTTTTTGTGGCATATGATAGCGTAATGATCAAATAAAGATGTATTGCCGACCTCTTGATACATACCATTTAACATTTTTGAAAATATCAAAATAGGTCTTGCACTATGATTTAAAGTTAAATCATCTAAAGTCAATTCAATACTTTTGTTAAATAGTTGATTTATTTTTATTTCATGAAAAGGTTCTAAAACTGAAAAGCCATACTCATTGTATGGTTGCAAATAAAGTGCAGCACTATCTGTTGCAATTATCATATCTTTATCTTTTTTATAACCAACTTTTGAATTTTCAAAATCCATTATTGAGCTAGTCATATATAAAAATATTTCTTTTGATGGAAAATCTTTATAACTAAAAACCCAAGCTAAATTGGTTTTCTTGTTTTTTTTCTCCGTACTGGTTTCTTTTTGTTCTACTTTCCATATCTCAAATTCTTTAAGTGTTGTTTCGATTATTTTTTCTTGTAAATCTGCCGTTGACCATAATCGCTTTAACCAATTAGATGGGTCAGTGGTAGCCATCCAATGATTTAAATATTTATCAATTACCCCATCTAATCTATCTTGTTCGGTGAGATTAAAAAAAATAAATAATTTTCTTAAATTTTTACGATCGACATCTCTTATTAAAGACTGAGAAATAGCATAACTTACGTATTTCCAACCTTTAAATACTGGATAGGCAGTCGGAATACCGAATGAGTAATCATTTTTTACGAGCCACTCGTTTAATGATTCCCATAAAACACGTGTAAATTTTGAATTATTTCGTAGCTGGATTCTTTTTTGATCATTATCAACTTTTAGTAAATCGGAAAGCCTTTGAAAATAATTAATTGCTGACCAATTTTCATCAGATTTCATTTTTTCAGCAGCAAAAGAAAACATGACAAGAAGACCTGTGAATGGGGGTGGCTCAGAATATTTTAATTCTTTCCATTCTTCGAGTTTTGCCTTATGCAAATGATAAATATGTTGATGATCCCAATCAATAGTCGTAATAATGGCTTTTGATAATTCATTAAATAATTCATCTTTATTTACCAGACTTTCATTAGAAATTTCCTCAATATATTCATCCTCAATATCAAGGTAAATTGGTGTTTGATTAAATCTGCCATTAAAAAAAATTTTATTAATTACAGAATTTAAATAATTAAAATCTTTAAAATTAGCCAATCAAAGTCCTTTAATTATTAATCTTAATAAGTACTTGGAACAAAGTACGATAAAAATAGCAAATATAATCATGTAACCAATTAATATCCAATCTGCATACGGCACATGACAAAAGACATAGACGCCTCTAGGGCAACCAATTAATTGCAGAACATATTCAGGAGTATTTAGTAATATGATGGTGATGATAATGGGTAGATGTTTCATTATAATTTTGTCATTAAAGGAATGAGTTTTTCAGGATGCTTATTTGAATAACCACCAAATTTAATCCACGAATCACTCTTTGTATAATCAACAAATTTTTTACATTTTTTGACCACATCATCATGGTTGTAAATCCATACTTCATCTTTTGCGTGATTAATATAAGCAATATATAAATTTTTACCTAGGTATTTCTTATCAATCGTCCATCTCCCTTTTAATTGAATCATTAAAGAGTCTTTCCCATTAATGTGTAAAGCTATAAAATCTGCACCTTTGTAATCATCATTGAGTTTAATTGAGTTATAACCATAATCCGCTAATGCAGATGCAACTTTTGCAAAATTATAATTTTCTTTTTGTTTACTATTTAATTTACCGTAGGTAATTCTTTTTAGAAGCATCTCACTTATTCCTTAATCATGAATATCTTGATTTAACTATCTACCCATTTTTATACAATTTCAATCATTAGGTGGATTTATTCCAACTTGCTACACCTAGAGATTTCTCAAAGTAGCTAAATAGGAGAACATAATGAGTAATCATTTTAATTTGCAACAATGGGAGCAATCCCTTAAATACATAACCCCAAACGACCTTAAAATTCCCAAGTATGAATATGAGCTTTATAAGGAATCTAAAGATGTTCCTGAACACATTCGTTATGCTTGTTTCTATTTAAATATCGTTGATAAAGCATTAATAGAGTGGTGGGGTTCAACACCAAGACATACTTTAAAACCAATGGGGTTACCTGTCTATAAAGAAAATCTTTTAGAAGGATATTTCAGACCGCGTATCACTTTGGATTGTTTATCGGTCAATTTAGGAGGTTTTGTATGGAAATAAATAATAAAGTTATTCGGTGGATTTATTCCGACTTGCTACACCTAGAGATTTCTCAAAGTAGCTAAATAGGAGAACAACATGAAATTCAAACCAAGACTTTCCAAAGAACATTATCTTCAAGTATGTAGGTTTCTAAAGACCCCTAAAGATGAAATTGATTATGAGGCTTATAAAAGGGAGGATGCTTATACTCAATTTAGGATTTGGCACAAAAAACTTAAAGATGAGCTAAAAAACACTAAAGAATGTTTAAGTATTAATATATAACCAGTCATACATATTTTATTCCTTCGTTACTGAGTAATAAAATCAAACGTTTTCACTATTTTATCTTTAAAAATAATATCAATATGAATTAGTCCTTGGGGATCTTCTTTGGTAAGCACCCATGACCCAAAACCATACCCTGTATTTGCAACACGGCGGGTCATGGTAACTGACCTTTTATCTGCTGACACTTGTATATCAGGATTCTTATTATTAAACTCCTCTCCTGTTTTCGCATCCCCCCATACAGTCGGTCCAGAGACGGTCACACGTTCTTTGTATTCGACTTCTTTGCCTTTGGCAAAATAAGAAAAAGAAAAGTAATAAGGCTGTTCATCTTTGTAAGGAATAACGGTTGTGGATTTGAAATGACCATCTACCTCAATACCCTGATCCGACTCATAGATCTCAAAAATATCTTCAGCCTTAGGTTCTATATTAATGCCAATATGCTCAACACTGTCCTCGAGAAATAATTGTTCCGTACAAGACGGAAAACGAATGGGATGATACTGGTTCTCATTTTCGGTTGAATTTCCATAGACTAGTTTTTCAGTTAACGTGTCTAAAAGATCCTGTTTAAATTGTCCCAGCTTCTGCGAGGCAATCTCCAGTCGATAATCCATTTCTTCCGGTGTTGCATTGTAATAACCAAAATCTTGTTTTTCTATTTCAGATAAAAACTTCACAGACCAGTGTGGGGTATTTTTCACATACCAAAATATTTGTGGATGTGCGCCCATGGCGGTTAAGTATTGATTAAGGTTTTTTCTTTCTCTCTGCTTTATCGCAGGTAATTGATCAAGTTCAAATTCCACATCCGTTGCGGAACGATGCAAACCAACATCACCCTCAGCAATTTTACAGACACCCGCTTGCAGAATAAGCGCACAGGCACTAATGCAGTTATCGTTTGGTTGAATTAACGTTGATAAGTGATTACCACGAATCATTGTGCCAATTCTAATTGCTGAATAAATCGCACCACCTCGTGAATTTAAAACAACGGAATCAAATTGCACACGGTAGTTATTTTGATTGATTTCACTAATTGCTTCGCTAAAATCCATATAGTCGGATTCTTCTATATCACCTTCAATTCGTAATGAAACAATTTCACGTCCTTGAGAGTCGGTCACATTAAGTTTTTCGAAGATGACATCGGCTAGGGCTAGTTGAGGAATGATTAGTAAAAGAAAAAATAAGCTTTTCATTTTTTAAGTAATTTTTTTCCAAGTCTATAAACCAATATAGCAATTGCAATTATAAAAATAAATTCAATTAGGGTATAAAGATTATAGGTTCGAATACCAAAACCACATTCCTCATATTCGTTACAGAATTTTCCAATTAGATAAGGTAGAAAGAATGATATAAAAATAACTGCTACAAGTAATTTGTTGCTCATCAGTACTGAATAATTCCTAATGGGGTATCTTGAATGATGGTTAACTCATCACCGTAAACAAAGACTGTCTCACCTTCTTTTGGTGTTACTGCTATTTCAGTATTTGAATCTTCACCTACAATAAGTTGAACATCAGGTTTTGATTCAGATTGGATAATGGTGAGTGAGCCATCATCGCCCCATACATTGGTTTGGTCAGCAGCAGCTGATGTTGAGATAAAGAGAAGTAATGTGAAGAGGTGTTTCATTTCATTCCATTCCAGTTTGTTTTAATTTCTTTTGCTTACGGCAATTACTCAACTCTTGTTCATGTTCGCTCAACTCAATAGCTTCTTTAGGCTTCATAACCATCTTCTCTTCAATACGATGAACAGAATAAGGAAGTAAGTCTTCTAGTTTTTCAAAACCCATTTTATATTCCAAAAATACTCCTGACCTAAGTATAAAACATTCGTCTTTATTATCGAAGATATTCATAAACCTCCTGTGTTTTATTCTTCCGCAGGGCTAGTGCGAAAACTAGCCACCTAACTTCAGGAGCCACCATGCATAAACTTGAAAAGCTTTTTCAAATCTTATTAGTCACCTCTATTGCTGCAACGATTGTTTTTTTTCTTATTATTAAACCTGCTTATACATTTATTAATGACCACAACAGTAAATGGGATACCGCAGAAATTGACCGAGGCGAAAAAAGACCCATTGAATTTATCGTAACGGATTCATCTTTTGATAAAGACGACATTATTTATAAAAATTGGGATGTGAAAAAATACGATGACATGATTATGTATTCTACCCATGGAACAAATGTTCATGGACATCGTTTTGGTTGGGCAAAGAAATCCGGTCATTGTGATTCGAATAATTTATACCTCACAATTTCAACGACGCACGAAGATAAAGATATTCTAGAGAATTTTAAGAATAGTAGAATCGCACTTAAATTTTCTTATCCTGAAGTGGAAGGCGTTACCTATAAAACGGTAGCAGAGATAATTGCAGTTAATGATTTTGGTTCCATGAAAATTGTTTTCTTGAACATACAAGATGAAAACCCCACCTTTAATTTATATGCGGAGAAGCTTAGAAAAATAAAAGTTGAAATTGAGCAGCCTTTTAAATCAATTTTTGATATTCCAGAGGAGATATGGAACTTAGATGGCCTAATAGCTAGCAAATTAAAAGCACAGGAGATGTGTGAGGCGATAGAGTCTAATCAAAACTTAATTTAAGTTATTGCTCATCTTTAATAGATTGATATCTGAGCTCAATATAAATCGCTCTTGATTTCTTTTCATCACCTTTCGCTTTGGCAAGGGCTTTGGCCATTAGTCCTTTTCTAAAGTTATTAGATTCGATTTCAGATAAAACTTGGTTATATATTTTTTCATCATCAATTCTTTTCATCTTTCGTTTAGTAGGAATTTCATAAAGGAAATCAATAAGACGAACTAAAACAAAATGGCCGGCATATATTGATACTAGAATAATGAAAGCCCCAGAAAGTACCTCACCGGTATCTCTGGGTGGTAAGCTTAAAATTGCTGTCGTGCCAATAAAACAAGCTATATAGCCTATATTTTTTATCCAACTGAGTATTTTTTTTAAGGAAGAAGCCATTCTGTTGTCCTTTGCTTGTACTTTCTTACCATAATATTATCTTCACACCTTAAATAAGTAATGAAAACTTTTTTCTCTTCCATATCAAGTCCTAGTATCTAAGCTCAAAAAAAGAACAAATAGAACTAAAAAAGTTTTCATATTATTAGTCTTTTTTTCTCCGATTCATTTTCATATTAAATTAGATTGAATAATTAAAGTAACGTATTTTATAAAAATAAAGAATTATTTTTTTGTAGTCTATGTGTAGTCTTTGACAGAAATTAAAAAAGCTTTTAAAAGAATAATCCTTTAAAAGCCTTGTGTTTATTGGTGGGCCCACCAGGACTTGAACCTGGGACCAAAGGATTATGAGTCCTCTGCTCTAACCAGCTGAGCTATAGGCCCGAGATTTTAATCTTTTTTTTCTAAAAAACTCTTCAATCTTTCAGAGCGCGTTGGGTGTCTTAGTTTTCTTAGAGCCTTCGCCTCAATTTGTCGAATTCTCTCTCGAGTCACATCAAACTGTTTACCAACTTCTTCTAAAGTAT
>Ga0181555_1001809_pt1 | contig 18487 bp, 25 predicted proteins | sample 011ome_15_FD_145601 | JGI IMG/M metagenome (GOLD analysis project Ga0181555, IMG submission 145601) | Coastal salt marsh microbial communities from the Groves Creek Marsh, Skidaway Island, Georgia - 011504AT metaG (spades assembly) | ecosystem: Environmental > Aquatic > Marine > Intertidal zone...
TAAAATTTACATTATGAAAGTAAATAGAGTATACAAAACAATAAGACCAATGAGAAAGTTTGGCAATTTAATTAAAGATTTATTTTTCCCTAAGCAGTCAACACATTTTTGGATAAGAGTTCCTGAAGTTGCTGAAAGTAAAGAACACAAAGAAGAACAAATCTTTGCTATAATAGAATTATTAAATAATAGAATAGATATAAAAATATAAATTATGACACACACAGAAGACATCGAAAGATTAAGAAAATCATTGTTAAATAATGAAGATTTTGAATGTTGGTTAATAAATGTTTTAGATAGCGAAGATTTAACAGACACAGAAAAAATAAAGTTAATAAGAACAAAAATATAAATAATTATGAGACACACAGAAGATATTAAAAGATTAAGAAAGTTGCAAAGATTTTTAATTGATGACTTGAATAAACTAGAAAGGCATACAAATGAATTAATTGAAAATATATACGCAAGGGGACAACAAAAAGAATTTAAAAATGATATTGAACAAATAGAAATATTTTTCAATTATTGGAGACATCACGCAAAAAACTTATAATTATGAGACAAATTACAAAACAAGCAGTAAACAAATTTAATAATAACGAAAACTTTACTAAAGACAATACAAGCGTTTGGTATGGTAGAGAATGCTCAATTACACCAATTACAAAGCTATTTTTACATAATAATTTAATAGCATATAAAAAATATAGTAGTTTAATTATTACTAATGCAGGATGGTTTTCCAATACTACAAAGGAGAGGTTAAATGGTTTGTTAGATTCAATAGGATTTGATAAGATATACCAAAAAAACTTTGAATGGTTTTTAGGTGGTAAAAAATGGAATGGCAAACCTATTAAGATATTAAAGAATAATAATTGGGAATATATAAATTAAATATTATGAATAAAATTATAACATCTTACTTTATTGATGATAATAGTACACTACATACTTTTATCGGAGATTTAAAACACATTACATTCTCTAATGTGGATAGTATTTTTGAAGCCGAATTACTTATTGAAGATTATAACAAAAGCGAACCATATCGAAAAATAATTAAAATAAATTAAAGATTATGAAAACAATTAAAAATATAAAACAACATTGGACTTTACTTGCCAATAAACATTTAAAGGATGCAAGAATTATAAAAGCTGAATATATGACACAAGATGAATTAGATGAAAACATGTGGTATAAAAGTCCACTATGTCTTTTAATGGAGAAACCAAATGGAGAGAAGTTTTGGATGTATCCAAGTATGGATGATGAAGGTAATGATGGAGGTTCTTTATTTACTACTATTAAAGATTATTCATGCGCCCCTACAATTTAATATTTAAACGCAGTAGGTCCTTAAACATAGTACATCATTAAACATAGTACCCCCTTAAACATAGTAGGTTCTTAAACATAGTACGTTTTCGGGGGATTTCTATTTTCTTATTTATAATCATTCTAAATAATACTTTTGCATTCTCTTTGACCTTTGCAAAATAGCCAATTAAAGAAGTTTATTTTGTTAATGTTCAGTTAAAAAAATCCATACTAAAAAAAAATAATATATACAAAAAAAAATTGTTAAAATATTTTTCTACCTCTGTAAAATATATATTTTTTATATCCTATTGTTAATTAAATGTTTATTATATATATATTAGAGTATGTTTAACACTAAAAAAATCAATAACATGAACACACAAACGAAATCTAAATCGCTGAACATCAACGAATTAAGCCTATTTTTACCTAAACACTTGTATTATAACAATGAACCTTTGTTCAATTATACTGCATATACTATGTTATATAGTATTGCTAAACATGGTTATGGACACCCAAAAGCAGTAGCGCAATTTTATTTGTCAGATAATGGGAAAAGTAAACTCAAAGAATGTCAAATTAATACAGAAGGAAGCTTCTTCTCTTCTGTTTTAGATGGGGATTTTATGAATGCAATAAGAAGGGGTGACACCTCAACACATGAAGCACTTTGTAAGGGACTATTAAATAAAGAAATTAACTTTTAATAATATATAACTATGAAAAAACTAATTGAAAAAATAATCTTAAGTAAAGTATTTGTTACTTTATTTGTTTACTCATCAGCATTAATAGTATTAACTTTTTTAATGCTCGGGGAGTCACTAATTGAAACCATAATTTTTAACCTTTTAAAATAAATATCATGACTATACAAATGACAAAAACAACCCTTAGAAAAAACCCAAACACAAAAACAACTTACTTTGTTGAAGGTGAAAAAACTGAGACAATAACTAAAGAGAATTACGATAACATAACTTCTAAAGAAACTCAAAGATGGTTCAGAAGGTTGGGAGGTTCAGAGACTGCCCAAAGGTCTTACACTTGTAGAGGCTATTTAATTACTAGACTAACCTCAATTAGTCCAGATAGGCAAATTAAAAGCTTATATAGGTTTAAGTTTAGTTAATATATTAAACCCTCTTAAACACGCTAATAAGCCCCTTAATTGGGGCTTTTTTTATACCCTATATTCACCCTTCTAGAGTAATGGACTTTTTTTGTAACTCTTTTGTAATTAAATGGATTAAGTATTTCAGATATAACAAACAAAGCCAATTTCTTCCCATTTAAGACACTTTCTCCCTCTCTCCTATACAAACATATCACTTAATTATTAAAGTAGCTTAGAAGCTCTTATATTAAGTCATTAAAACTTTAACAAAACATTAACAGAATATATTTGTATATTAACGTAAAATGAGGTATGGGGAGCTGAGTTGCTCTCTTCTATGAATTCAAACCATTTTGAGGTGGGGGTGCCTCAAATCTAACGACTTGTTTCAATTAGGCAACCCAGAAAATTATAAGCAAATTGATTTTTAGTAACAAACAGAAGTTTGTACAATATTGTATGTGTACTAAACATTAAATATCTTTCTCTGCTGTAACATGCACCCCCTTAAACATCTTTAAATAAATAGAAATATGCAGGTAAGGTTGAATAATGTTCGGGTGCTTACAAAAGATGATTAAAAGAGTAACATTGCAATCACTTAGCTGACTTAGAGTACCTGAACCAACTGCCTTACGTTTGTGACAGAAGTTTAGGAACTTGTTCTGTAGATTTCCAACTACAATAAGATAACTGCAATATAGTGTTTTTGTTCAACCTATACAAGCAATATGGAGTAATTTATACTTATTCTAAATAAAGCGTGGTACAAAAATATGCCTTTTAAGTTATCATATTATATATGAATATATGGCAATAATAGAATTAGAATTAAAGGTACCACAAAAGTTACAAGCTATTAAACTTAGACAGTACCAAGAGTATTTAAAAATACAAAAGGAGAATGAAGATGCTGAGGATGCTGCAAACTTTCTTAACTCTAAATGTATTCAAATATTCTGTGGATTAACATTAAAGGAATCTTATAATCTTCCTGTCAAGATGTTTGATGGAGTATTACAACAAATAGGTAAATGCTTTGAAGAACCTACTCCACTAATCAAAGAGTTTAGTATGACTGGTTCTAATGATGTAGAGGTTAGCTTTGGTATGATACCTTCCTTAGACGAAATGACATTTGGTGAATATGTAGATTTAGAAAACTTTATGTCGGATTGGGATAATATGCACAAGGCAATGGCTGTTTTGTATAGACCGATTACATTTAACAAAAATGGAAAATATCTAATTGAAGATTACGATGGCTCAGATAAATACTGGGAGGTGATGAAAGATGCTCCTGTTAATGTTGCTTTAGGTGCAATGGTTTTTTTTTATCGTTTAGGGAAAAAATTATCGAAATATACGATGGACTATTTACTCCTTCAGCAAAATCAGAAGGGAGCTTCAATGCAGGAGAAGGATTTGGAAAGAAATGGGGATGGTATCAATCAATTTATGCTCTCGCTGGAAAAGACGTATCAAGAATTAATAAAGTCACAAAGATTCCATTACACCAGTGCTTGATATGGTTGGAGTTTGAGAAAGAGAAAAACGAATTAGAACAAAAGATGATTAAAAACGCTTATAATAAAAATAGATAATGACACAAGTATACGACATACTAGACAAAGTAAGAGACAGATTAAGAGATAATCCTAATGTATTCTCTGTAACCTTTGGAGATATTACAGAGGTTGACTTAAACAAGACAACAATATTTCCTTTAAGCCACCTTACAATAACAAACGTAACCTTTGAAAGAAGTGTAATTAACTTTACTATAGCTTTATTATGTTTAGACATAGTAGATTATAATAAAGAGAAGTATGATGATGATGTATTTTATGGTAACACTAACCTACAAGACGTTTATAATACTCAATTACAAGTAGTGAACGATATTGTGCAGTCAGTTAGAAGAGGTAGCTTATTTGACAGTAAGATACAAATTATAGGAGAACCATCTGCTACTCCTTTTCAAGACAGATATGAGAATGAATTAGCTGGATGGGGTATAGAGATTAATGTAAGTATGATTAACGATATAAGTATCTGCTAATGGCTTTTGATAATTTAGAAAATCAACTAAAGAAATATGCAGAAGCATATACACAGAAGTATAAATCAAAACTTATAAGTGATGGTAATAAAGCTTCTGGCAAATTAGTAAATAGTGTAAAACCTAAAATGCTAAAGAATGGATTTTCAATATTAGCAAAGAGTTATATAGAACAAATATCTGAAGGAAGAAGAGTAGGTAGAATACCTCCCAGTAATGAAATATTAGAATGGGCTAGAGCGAAAAAGATAAAACCTGAAAAAGGACCTGATACTGAAAGCAACAGAAAGAGAATGGCTTTTGCTATAGCAAGGTCTATAGGTATGCATGGTATGCTACAGAAGTTAGGATTTAAAGGAACAGGAATAATTGATTTTGTATACAACTCTTTATCCAGAGAAATGGGAGAAGATTTATTTGAAGCATACAAGCAAGACTTAGAAGAACAATTAAAAGAACAAGTAAAATAAAATAAATGTCAACAATAATTAACACACGAAGTCCTTTCTATAAGAAGATATCTAATGCTTCTTTAGCAAAAGCAAAACTAGAATTATATATATGGACTGGAGTATATGCAGACAGAGTAGCTGGAGATAAAAAGTATACTATAACAAAGGAAGAACTAGGAACAAACAATTATGTCACTTTTGAGTTAAGTGAACTTATAAGAGACTATATGATAACTGAGTATAACGATTATGCTACAGATACATTATGGGTAGATGCAGATATAACAATATACGACTCAACAGGCGCTATTGTACAAGTTGACTCACAAGACACAACCACTTATCCATTTTTGGCAATAGATGGCTACGGTTATTTTGAAGATGGTATTAACCCTAGAAGTGTTGAGTATACCACTCCTATGGTTTTACAAGACAATACTACAATATATTTTTATGGAGGATATGATATTAAAATTCCTATATATGCAGAAGCACAAACAATAACTGCCACTTTAACAAGCTCAGCAGGAGCAAATGTATATTGGGAAAATGCCGATGACTTTTGGGATACTTATGATGTAACTTGGGGTTCAGGACAAACTCCTGTAACAATTACTGATAACGGTAACACAAACCAAAAAATACAATACTTAATTATAACAGACACTGAAGATTTAAACGATGGAGATACTGTAACTATATCTAGTAACAGTTCTGATTATCCTGACGACATAATTATAACACTTAGAAAAGTATGTGAACCTAAGTTTACTCCTCTTAGTGTAATATTCTACAATAAGTATGGAGCATTACAAAACTTATGGTTCTTCAAGAAATCAATGACTGATATTTCTATATCATCTAATAAGTTTAAGAACAATATAATTGACTTTGATAATTCAGGAGGAAGCCCGTCATATTCTTTATCTAAACATCAAGAAAAGATATTTATGTCAAACGGTAAAGAATCTATAACAATGAATACAGGATTCTATGATGAAAGCTTTAATGATATAATAAGACAATTATTGTTATCAGAACAAGTTTGGGTATACGATGGCACAAATACCTTACCTATAAATCTTAAATCTAATACATTGTTATTTAAGAAAGGAGTTAATGATAAATTAATAAGCTATACTATATCGTTTGATTATGCTTATGACAAAATAAATAACATACAATAGTGAAACAACCTATACTATACATAAAAGACAAGGATGATAATTACCAGCAAATGGAAATGTTTAGTGATGAAACTATCACTATAACATCTAAAATACAAGATGTAAGAGATATTTCTAAAGTATTTACTGACTTTACTCAGCCCTTTACAGTACCAGCTTCAAAAGAAAACAATAAGGTATTTCAACACTGGTATAATTATAATATTGATGAAGGCTTTGATAATAGGATAAAGAAAGATGCTTTATTGGAATTGGATTATTCTCCATATAAAAGAGGTAAAATTCAATTACAATCTGTTAATTTAAAAGACAACAAACCTTTTTCTTATAGTGTTGTGTTCTATGGTAACACAGTAGAGCTAGGAACACTAATGGGCGATGACGAGTTAAAGACATTAGTTTATTTAGATGACAATTACAATCACGATTACAATGCTACTAATGTAAGGCTTGGTGTAAGAAATGGATTATTTTCTCAATCTATTATATATCCTTTAATATCTCACACTAAAAGATTTTATTACGATTCTTCTAATAGTATTCCTCAGTTTAGTGGAAACTTACATCATAATATAACCGACCCTTCAGACAATCAGGGTTTGTCTTGGTTAGATGTAAAACCTGCTGTAAAATGCTTAAACATAATAGAGGCAATAGAAGATAAATACAATATAGAATTTACTAGAGATTTCTTTGGTAGCACTGCTTTCTCAAATTTATATTTATGGCTAAGCAGAAACAAAGGAAAGATAGGAGGAGAAGATGATGTGTTAAAAACAAGAATAATAGGAGATTGGACTTATACAGGAAGTGGAAGTAATCCATTTAATGTATCAGGAAGCTTATGGACTTTATCTGTTGTCAAGTTTATAAATACATTTATAGGTCAATTAGACATAACAACAAGTGATACTGACCCATATACACTAAAGGCTATAGATATAGAAAATGGAGTTACTTTAATAGAAGAAGATAATTTAGTAGGTAACTCTACTATATCGGTAGAATTTCTTAATACAGGAAGTCATCAGGTAAGATTTGTTTTAGAATCTACTGCATCTATATCTTTTGATGCAGACTTAACTGTAGAGGAAACTGTATTTGGTCCATCAGGAGGAACTACTACTGCTACTTACGAAGCTAATGGTATATCAACTACTGAAAATATAATTATTACAGATAATGTGCCAGACATGAAGAATATAGATTTCTTAACTGGTATATTTAAAATGTTTAATCTTACAGCATATTATATTGATGATATAGCAGATGCTGACTTTGGTAAAATATATGTAGACACTTTAGATAATTATTATGCTGATGCAGTAAACAATCCTTCTGCTGGTAGTTATGATATAAGTAGTATGGTAGATATATCAAACACTAATGTAGATGCTCCTGTCAATTACACTGGAGTAGACTTTAAATATCAAGAACCAAGTACATTACTTGCTATAAATCATAGAGAACAATTTAATGATGTGTTTGGAGATGAAAGAGTAAGAGCAAGTATAGATAAAGGAGAAATATATTCTGTAGAAACACCTTTTGAACACATGAAGTTTGAAAGATTGTTTGACGACAACAAAACTAGTAGTAGTCCTTATCATACAGGTACAGACGATACTTATATAACGGATATACTGTGGGGATATTCTGCTGACGGTGAGTTTAATGGTGATTATGTGATTAAAGTACAAGGAGTTGCAACCAGCACCTTATCTAACAAGTTAAGAGACACAAATTCAGGATACTTCACTAAAAAGAACTTAGCAGTAGGAAATATAATTAGAAACTTAACAGACAATACTTCTGCATTAATTACTGCTATAGATGGTGTAGATACATTATCTGTTTCTGATGATGTGTTTGCTTCTGGAGATAGTTACATGATACTTGAAGATTATACGCAAGGTAATTATGAACCTGTATTAACTAAACCTCTAATCTTTTATGGAATACAAGAAACAGGAATTTCTGCTGATAAATCTATAAACTGGATTAGTTCTGGTTCGTCTTCTTTAGTACAATACTTTAGACCTTCTAACACAAATGAAGATGGAACTTCATCTACAGCTCCAGCATTTACAATTAACTTTGATAACGAGGTTGATGAATGGAATCTTATAGATTATGATGGTTCTACAAATTCTTTGTTCAAGAAGTTTTATGAGGATTACATAGACGACTTATTTGACCCTAAGAAAAGAATATATAAGATAAAAGCTTATTTAACAACAGAGGTTCTTCTTAATATGAGACTTAATGATAGATTTATTATAAATAATAGAGTGTTTACAATAAACTCAATAAAGACAAATCTAAAAACTGAAGTAAGCGAAATAGAATTATTAAACGTAGTAGATAACGAATTACCATCATGATAAAGAATATAATAGACTTACTGAATGCTTCTGACTGGTATATATATGATGAAGATATAGATATAGCAAAAGGAAAGTATAAGTCACCTAGAACTTGGAAAGAAATAAAAAAAAGTATAAAACGAAACACATACAATAATGGCTGATAACACTATAAAAATATTTACTATTAAGGTTGACACAGAAAGTGGTCAGGTTAAAATTAATGGAATAACTAAAAGTTTTAAGGAAGCAGAAATAGCTCTTAAACAGTTAAATGAACAGGCAAAAAATACAACTGAAACTGGACTTAATCCATTAACAGGAGCAACAGGTTTAGCAGGTGCAACAATTACTGAACTTGGTAGAACTGTTTCTGATTTAAACTATGGTTTTCCTGCTGTAGCAAACAATATTTCTCAGTTAGGTTCTTTATTTACTATACTTACAACTAAAGCTAACGGCGCAAAAGGAGCTTTTGAATTAATTAAAAAAGAAATGAGAGGTCCTTTGGGTATTCTATTTGCCTTTCAGGTAGGTGTTACTCTTATTGAGGCTATAAGTAAAGGTTTTATTAAATTAGGAAAAGATACAGATACTTTAACTGAAACTTTTAAGGATTTAAATAATTCTTTTAGTGAACAATCTTCTAAATTTAAAGCTTATATTAAAATATTAAATGAGAGTAATGTTCCTTTAGAAGAAAGAAAAGAATTAGTAGAGGAACTTAATGAAGAAAATAAAGATTTAAATTTGCAATTAGATGAAGAAGGTAGGTTAACTGAAGAATCAACAAGATTAACGAATGACTATATTAAAACATTAGAAACTAAAGCTAAAGCACAAGCTATTGTTAGTAGGCTTCAAGAAATTTACAATAAAGAACTGGAAAGAGAAACAGAAGAAGTTGGAGAAAACTTAAGTTTCCTTCAAAAAGTATATTCTTTTATTAAAGTTGAAAAAGACTATAACAGAGAGCGTATTGTATCCACAATGTCTTTAGAAAACAAAACAAAAGCTCAAGAGAAAGACAATAAAGAGACAGAAAAACTTCTTTCTTTACTAGGAAAACTTGGTGTTATACCAGAAATAAATACAAAGAAAGATAAAGACAGGTTAAAAAGAAAGAAAGAGTTTGTTGCTAAAGAATTATCTTTTGCTGATGATATATTAAAATCTGAAGAAAATGTAACAAAGAAAACCATACATGGTAAAGAACAGCAACTTAGAGCAGAGTCTCAATATCAAATGGATTTAGCTCAAATAAAGTTTGATGAATATGCAAGAAGAGAAAGGGATAGGGTTGCAGCTATAAAAGACCCAGAAGACAGACTTAAGGCAGAAAAGAAAGCTGATGAAGCAATTAAGAAAGCCCAAGAATCGTTGTCCTTGTTTAAGCTGCAAAAAATGAAAGAGACAAATCAGCTTATTGATATAGAAAGAATAAATGATTTGCAAAAAGCCAGATTGCGTCAAGCAGACTTCATGGATAAAGAAGCAGAGGCTGTATTATCTTTTAATGCTAAAATGGCAACAAACGAGATGGATAAAATAGCATTTGAAAGACAGTTAAGTGACGAGCAACATAAAAATAAACTTGATAAAATACAAGAAGAAATAGCTGCTAGAAAGTTAGCAAACAAAAGTTATGTTGATTTAGAAGAAGAGCAAACAAATCAAATTAACGAATACGAAAGACAAAAGACTAAGTTTAAAGAAAAAGAGGAAAAAACAAAACTTGCAATAGCTAATCAAGTGGGTCAAGCTATTATTGGAATTGCTGGAGAAGGTTCTGCTGTAGGTAAAGCAGTTGCAGTTGCTATGGCTATAATGAATACTAAAGAAGCTATTACTGCTGCATTAGGAGCTAAACCTTATGGTCCTTGGAATATTGCACAAGCTATTGCAGTTGGAGCATTTGGTTTTAAACAAGTAAAAGATATAATGGCTACTAAACTTCCTGTAGGAGACACAGGCGGTGGAGGAGGAGCAACTTCAGTTTCAGTTGCGGCACCAGATTTCAACGTAGTAGGTCAAGGTGCAGGTAGTCAATTAGCAGGTGTTGTTGGTGCTAGGTTTGGAGAACCAATCAAGGCTTATGTATTAAGTTCTGATGTTACTTCAGCTCAAGAGATGGATAGAAAAATAGATTCAACAGCTACAATAGGATAAATAAAACAAAATACAAATATAAAAGTTACCATATTATGAAAACAATAGAACTATATATTGATGAAGAGAACGAGTTTAGTGGAATAGAAGCTATAAGCGTTGTCGAGAATCCAGCAATAGAAGAAGATTTTATTGCACTAAAGAAACAACAAGTACAACTTGCTGAAGTAGATAAAGAGAAAAGAATCCTTATGGGAGCTGCTCTTGTACCTAACAAAAAGATATACAGAACTAATGGAGAAGACGAATACAATATCTTCTTTAGCGAAGATACAGTAAGAAAAGCATCTGAATTATTCTTATCAAGAGGCAAACAAAATAACTCAACTTTAGAACATGACGTTAAACTCAATGGGTTGTCTGTTGTAGAATCTTGGATTATAGAAGACAAGAAAAAAGACAAGTCAAAAAAGTATGGTTTTGATTTGCCAGTAGGAACTTGGATGGTTTCTGTAAAGGTAAACAATGATGAAATATGGAATGACTTTGTAAAAGAAGGTAAAGTAAAAGGATTCTCTATAGAAGGTTTCTTTGCTGATAAATTAGATGATAGACCAAGAGAAAGTGTAGAAGAAGACTTTGATGAAATGGAAGCTTTGTCTAAGTTATATGAAATGGAAGAAGCGTTCTTAGATTCACAAGAAGTAGAATTAGAATCTTATAATGATTATCCACAAGGTGCAGTAAACAATGCAAAGAGAGCTTTAAAGTACAAAGAAGAAAATGGTAGTTCTTGTGGAACTTCCGTAGGTTGGAGAAGAGCTTCACAGTTAGCTAATAAACAAAAAATCACAAGGTCCACGATTGCTAGAATGGCTTCATTTAAAAGACATCAACAGAATAAAGATGTGCCTTACACAGAAGGATGTGGAGGAATAATGTGGGATGCTTGGGGAGGTTCTGCTGGTATTAACTGGGCTATATCTAAACTTAAAAGGATAGATAAGAAAGTAAACAATTCAGTTACTACTTTATACTCTGAAGTTATTAATGACGACTATGCTATTATAGACGATAGATTAGCATACTCTTCTGAAGAGAAAGCATTAGAAATGGCTAAAGATATTGGATGTGAATTAATACACGAGCATGAATATGAAGGAAAGATGTGGTATATGCCATGTGAATCGCATTCAGTAGAAGCAGGAGCTACTACTAAGAGTCCTTGTTGGGATGGCTATGAACAAAAAGGATGGCAAATGATAGACGGTAAAAGAAGACCTAATTGTGTTAAAAAGAAATAATGAGAAGAAAATATAAAAAGACACCAAGCAGAACAAGTCCTCGTTCTTCAAGAAGAGGTTGTTTGTGTAAAGACGGAACTTACTCAAGAAAATGTTGTGATGGTTCTTTACAGGCTCAAGGAGTAGGTTCTTTGTATGGAGAAGATTTATTGCTTACTGAATCAGGAGCTTATTTACAACAAGAAAACGGTAATAATATAAAAGTATAAAAAATGGCAAAAAAAATATCACAATTAAATGCAATAACAACTATACAAGAAGATGATTTACTTGCTGTAGTAGAAGGAAGCGAAACTAAAAAAGCTGAAGTATATCAATTAGAGAATTATTTAATTCCTACTAATATTACTATGAGTGACGGTTCTACTGTTAACTTATCAGATTCAACTTATCATAAATCTATGCTTATTAGATTAACTTGGTCTGGTGGAGCAGGTAATGCAACATTAAATTTACCTCCAGCAGCAGACAATACAAATAGATTAATGAGATTTATTTCTAATGGAGGATTCGCAGTTTCAACAAGAGTAAACTTAACTCCTACAGGTTCCGATACTTTAGACGGCTCTACAGATGCTTATGTCATAAACATAACTTATGAAGGTATACAAGTATGGTCGGATGGTGTTGAGTGGTTTGTAATACAAAAGAAAGCATAAAAATACAACAGAAAGAAAGGCTTGAAGTTATCAAGTTATACTATTAATTTAAATCAATAATATATGAAAGCTACCGACATCGTAGACAAATTTAAGAAAATCTTACTATCTGAGACTGAAGAAAAAGTCGAAGAGATAGAAGTACAAGAAGATGTACAATTAGCTGAAGAAGTTATCGAAGAAGTAAAGGATGAAGTTTCTGATGAAATTCCTGTAGAGGAAATTGAGAAAGAAGATTTATACGCTACTAAAGAAGAACTTTCTAAAGCTATTGCTGAAGTAAAAGCAATGTACGACCAATTAATGGAATCAATGAGTGATGAGAAATCACCTGAAGTTCCTGAAGAATTGAGTTCTGAAGAAGTATCAGAAGAAAGTGAAGTGGAATTATCTTCACAAGAATCAGAAGTAGAGCCTATTGCTCACTCTCCTGAGTCTAACGTAGAAAAAAACAATGTTCATTTATATGGTCAAAGTAGACCTCAGACAATAATGGATAGAGTGTTAAACAAAATATCATAATAAACCAAAAACTAAAATAATAAAAAATGGCTACTACAACTTCAATTACAAGTACTTATGCTGGAGAATTTGCTGGAAAGTATATTTCTGCTGCATTATTATCTGGTTCTACTATAGAAAATGGTGGAATTTCAGTAAAACCTAATGTAAAGTTTAAAGAAGTAATCAAGAAAGTCTCTACAAGTGGACTTATTGCTAACGCTTCTTGTGACTTTGCTGACACAGGCACAGTTACATTAACTGAAAGAATCCTTCAACCAGAAGAGTTCCAAGTTAATGTTGAACTATGTAAAAAAGACTTCCGTTCTGACTGGGAAGCTGTACAAATGGGATATTCTACATTTGACAAATTACCTCCAAAATTCAGTGATTTCTTAATAAGCCACGTTGCTGCTAAAGTTGCTGAAAAAACTGAGCAAAATATCTGGCAAGGTGTTAACGCTAACGCTGGTGAATTTGATGGATTCTCTACTTTATTAGCTGCTGATTCTGATGTTATTGATGTAACTGGTTCTGCAATTACTGCTTCTAACGTAGTTTCTGAATTAGGTTCTATCGTAGATGCAATTCCTTCTTCTCTATACGGACAAGAAGATATGTACATCTATGTATCTCAAAACATCGCTAGAGCTTATGTAAGAGCTTTAGGAGGATTTGGTGCTTCTGGATTAGGTGCAAACGGTGTAAATGCTCAAGGAACTCAATGGTGGAACAATGGTTCATTAAGCTTCGATGGTGTAAAACTATTTGTTGCTAATGGACTTGCTGATGACACTGCTGTTGCTGCTGAAAAATCTAACTTATACTTTGGTACAGGTCTTTTATCTGACCACAACGAAGTAAAAGTTATTGATATGTCTGACCTAGATGGTTCTCAAAATGTAAGAGTAATCATGAGGTTTACAAGTGGAGTTCAATACGGAATCGGAGGAGATATCGTATACAGAGTAAACGCTTAATAATAATAAATAAAGGGTGGGTTTAACCACTCACCCTTTTAATACTAACTTTTAAAAACTAATAATATGTCTTGTAATTTATCACTATATAGAACAGAACCTTGTAAAGACAGTGTTGGTGGGTTAGATAAAGTTTACTTTGTAAATTATGACAGTTCGTTATATTCAAACATTACATTTGATACAACTAACGATGATGCGATAGAGTCAATTACTGGAACTCCATCTGCATACGAATATGACATCAAAGGAGCTTCATCTTTCACACAAAACATTCAGTCTAGTAGAGAAAATGGAACAACTGCTTTCGAGCAAGTGTTAGAACTTACTTTACACAAACTATCTATTGCTGACCACAAAGAATTAAAATTACTTTCTTGGGGAAGACCTCACGTTATCATTAAAGATAACAATGGAAATTATTTCTTAGCTGGTATAGAGCATGGAATGGATGTTTCAGGTGGAACTGTTGTTACAGGTGGTGCTATGGGAGATTTAAGTGGATATACTTTAACTTTAACAGGAATGGAAAAAGCTCCAGCTAACTTTTTGGAGTCTGACCCTACTACTGTTGGATTTACTGTTGTAAACTCTTAAACATAGTACACTCTTAAACATAATAGATATAAAGCCCTTTAATTAGGGCTTTTTCTATATAAAACAAAATCAATACTTTTCAGTTATCTTATTATGATAAGATTACTTCCAAATACAGATTCTCAAACGATTAACATAATCCCTAGAGATAAAACGTCTTTGTCAAGTATCAATCTTACTATAACAGAAGATGGAACTAACAAAAGCGAAACATTAACAGACCTTACGGCTTCTGATAATGGTAACTTTGTTTCTGTATCATTAGCTTCTACAATATTGAAAGCTGAATCTGCTTATTATTTACAATTTAGTAAAGGTGGAGAATTATGGTATAGAGATAAAGCTTATGTTACTTCTCAAACAAACGATGAAGTAATACACACATTAAACGAAAACAAGTACACTCAATATGGAGCAGGTACTGAAGACGAATATATAGTAATATAATATGGAAAACAAAAATATTAGAGTAGTCAATTTATCTGGTTATGAGATACCAGAAATAAAAGAAGTCTACGGAAAACAATGGGTTCAGTACGGAGAGAATAACGACTACTTTGATGAACTTATAGATAAGTACTTAGGAAGTCCTACAAATGCTAGATGTATAAATGGTATTGTAGATATGATTTATGGTAGAGGACTAGAAGCTACAGACAGTGAAATAAAGCCTGAGATGTATGCTAAAATGAAAATGCTCTTAAAACAAAAGGATTTAAGACGTGTTGTCAATGATTATAAGATGTTAGGTCAAGCTGCTGTTCAAGTGGTCTATAACAAGCAGAAAACAGCCATTGTGAAGGTGTTACACTTTCCTATGGAAACTCTTAGAGCAGAAAAAGCTAAAAATGGTCAAATAGAGGCTTATTACTACCATCCTAAGTGGTGTGATATGAAACCTAGTGACAAACCTAAAAGAATACCTTCTTTTGGTAATGGCTCTAAAAGAGAAGTTATAGAAATATATGTATTTAAGCCATATAGGTCAGGATTCTACTATTATTCTCCAGTAGATTATCAATCTTGCTTACAATATGCAGAATTAGAAGAAGAAGTGAGCAATTATCATATAAACAACATAAAGAATGGATTACAACCTTCTTTATTAATAAACTTTAACAATGGAGTACCTAACGAAGAAACTCAAGAGCTTATTGAACACAAAATATATGATAAGTTTAGTGGCTCTTCAAATGCAGGTAAATTCATACTTACTTTTAATGAGTCTACAGAAACTCAAGCAGATTTACAACCTATTCACTTACCAGATGCTCATGCACAGTATCAGTTCTTGGCTGACGAAAGTAGAGAAAAGATAATGCTTGGTCATGGTATTGTTTCTCCTATATTATTAGGTATAAAAGACAATACAGGGTTTGGAAACAATGCAGAAGAACTTAGAACTGCTTCTATCCTTATGGATAACATAGTAATTAGACCATTCCAACAAAATATTATAGATGGTTTAGATGAAATACTTGCATTTAACAAAATATATTTAAGCTTATACTTTGTAACTCTACAACCAATAGAATTTACAGAATTAGATAACATTTCTACTAAAGTTAAGAGAGAAGAAGAAACAGGAGAGAAATTAAGCTCACAAGAAGAATTAGATTTATCAGATGAAGGTGCAGAAGACTTATATACTCAATTAGAAGTATTAGGAGAGGTTGTTTCTGATGAATGGGAGCTTGTACATACTGAAGCAGTAAAAGATGACAATGAAGAGTTTGATTTAACTAAATTAAGCGTTACAGAAGACGATGCTAATCCTGATAAAAGGTCAAGTCAAGACAATTCTGGATATAAAATAAGATATTCTTATGGTCCAGTAAGAAATTCAGAAAATAGCAGAGTATTTTGTAAAAAACTAGAAGCACTTACGACAAAAAATCTAGTATTTAGAAAAGAAGACATTACTCTTATGTCTTTTAGAGGTTTAAACAGTGAATTAGGACATAATAAGAAAAGATACAACTTATTTAAGTATAAAGGAGGAAAAAACTGTCACCATTTCTGGGAAAGAAGAGTATATAAAAAGAAAGTAACACCAAATGCCGAAGTTGAAGCTTCAGATGCTGTAAAAGATGGATTTAAGGAGCCTAAAAACCCTAAAGAAGTCGAAGTTAGACCAGTAGATATGCCAAACAGAGGTGCTTACCCAAAAACTAAATAATTATGGCACAGAAAGCACTCTTTATAACAATAAACGACTTAAAAAGAAAATCTATAATAGATGGTAATGTAGATGCTGATAAACTTATACAGTTTATTGAAGTAGCTCAAGATACACACATTCAAAACTATTTAGGAGGATTACTTTATAATAAATTACAAACCTTAGTATTAAATGGAACTATAGGTGATTCTGGTAATGCTGATTACAAGTTATTATTAGACGATTATGTAAAACCTATGCTTACTTGGTTTACACAAAGTTCTTATTTACCTTTTGCTATGTATCAAATTAGCAATGGAGGTGTATTTAAACATAGAAGTGAAAACTCAGAAACTATTTCTTTAGAAGAAATGAGAATGATGTTAGCAAAAGTTACTGAAACAGCAGAGTTCTATACTAGAAGATTTGTTGACTACATGGATTATAATAGCACTTTATACCCAGAATACGTTTCTTCTACAAACGGAGAGATGTACCCTGATAAAGATGTTAATTTTAATTCTTGGGTACTTTAATGAGAGATAAAAAGATAAAAACATATAAACCAAAAGAAAGCAATGTAGTTAAGCTAGATACTTTCTTACAAAAATTAAACAAAGATGGCAAACACAATAGACTGGGCAAAGATATACTGTAGCACTGAATGGGGTGATACAGCAAACGAGAGTACTTTACATATTGATTCACAACCAACTTGTTTTGAATAATGGCTACACTTTCAGGAAATAAAATAAAAGATACTTATCAGTCGCTAGTAAAGTTCTCTGATAATGGAAACATAACAACTTCAGCTAAACAATTAACTGATGGTTTTGGTAATAACTCACCTATGTATGTATCTACTACTCAAGTAGGAATAGGGGTAACACCAGAATCAGGATTAAATCTTCACGTCTTTGGAGATGCTAAAATAGGTAGCAATCTAACAGTAATTGGAAACTTAGTAGTTGAAGGAAGCACTACAACAGTAGGAACAGATACATTAACGGTAAAAGACCCATTAATTGTATTGGCAAACAACAACACCTCTACAGATGCAGTTGACATAGGTTTTTATGGTAAATATACTCCTTCAGGTACTACACTATACTCAGGACTGTTTAGAGAAGCTCTAACAGGTAAATACAGATTGTTTAAAGGATTAGAAGTAGAACCTACTACAACAGTAAACACAAGTGGAACAGGATATGCTGTAGCTAGTTTAGTTGCTAATTTAGAAGGTAATGTAACAGGAAATATTACAGGTAATATAACAGGTAATGTAACTGGGAATGTAACGGGTAATCTTACAGGTAATGTTACAGGTGATGTAACAGGTGACTTGACTGGAGATGTAACTGGAAATGTAACAGGTAACCTAACTGGTAACGTAACAGGGAATCTTACTGGTAACGTAACTGGAAATGTGACTGGAGATTTAACTGGAGATGTTACAGGAGATGTTACTGGTGACTTAACAGGTAATGTGACAGCAACTTCTGTATTAGCAGATGGGGTTACAGCTACTACACAATCAGATGGAGATAATAGTACTAAAGTGGCTACTACTGCTTATGTAGATACTGCTATTGAAGGTCACGATACATTAGCCGAAGTACTTGCAGGAGGTAATACCTCAGGTGCTAATGATATTATA
>Ga0181555_1001817_pt1 | contig 18372 bp, 17 predicted proteins | sample 011ome_15_FD_145601 | JGI IMG/M metagenome (GOLD analysis project Ga0181555, IMG submission 145601) | Coastal salt marsh microbial communities from the Groves Creek Marsh, Skidaway Island, Georgia - 011504AT metaG (spades assembly) | ecosystem: Environmental > Aquatic > Marine > Intertidal zone...
CCCCACAACACAAATTTAGTAAAATTGTTCCAGGTATTTTTATGGTTTTCATTATCCATAAAAATTATTTTTGTCTTGCTTTAAACTTTGGATTAGTTTTATTAATAACGTACACACGACCTCTTCTTCTAACCAACTTAGAATTAAGATCTCTTTTTTTAATCGACTTCAGTGAACTTTTTATTTTCATAATTTTCCACCTTTAATAAACGAACTTACATAATCTTTCAAATCTATTTTTCCATATTTATTAATTATTTTACGATTATTTGATATTTTTGTTAATGCTGATGCATATCTTTCACCAGATCTTGGTTTTAAATAAATTATTTTAGTTTTAAACATTTTAGCAAGATCTTGGATAGAGTAAGATTTTTTGTGACTTATACTGTATTGAAAGCATCTATTATTTCTCCATGCCTCAATGCAAGTATTAATAGTATCATCAATATGAGTAAATCGTCTTGTCTGAGTTCCTGGTTTTACAATAGTTAGTGGTTTATTTTTTTTAAATTGATCTTCAAAAATTCCAACTACCGTTGCCATATCACCTACTTTAATTTGACCAGGTCCGTACACATTATAAAAATAAATAACTTCAAATTTAAAATTAAACCATTTTCTTAAGTTTTCTAATAATTCTAAATTTTTAGATTTTGTAAAAGCATAAGGAGATAAGTTTTTATCATTACCTTTATTGCCAAGTGAGGCTGAGGTTGCTGAATAAATTAGTTTGATATTATTATCTAAACAAAAATTAAAAACTGCATTTGAACCTATAGAATTTGATTTAAAACATTCATCGAATTTTTTAAAGCTTTGATAAATTCTTGCAAATTCTCCAAAATGAAAAATTGAATGAATTCGTTTTTTCACATTTTTTAAATGATTTGAAATATAAATAGTTTCTGTTTTTATGTATTTAACTCTAGGATCTTTAATATGATTTTTTTTATTTCCTGATGAATAATTATCTAAACTTATAATTTTTTTATTTGTTTTTTTTAAAAGAGATTTGATTAAATTAGACCCTACAAATCCGGCACCACCAGTAACAATAATGAGATTTTTCATTTTAGATATGCCTGGCAATGTCCTACTCTTCCGTGTCTTAAGACAAAGTACCATTGGCGCTGAAAGGCTTGACTGCCGAGTTCGGTATGGGATCGGGTATTACACTTTCGCAATAATCACCAGGCAAAGTCTTTTACTTAAAAAATTTTGAATAGTAAAGAGCAAAAAAAATTTAATTTAACACTAATTTTTAAGTCTTAATTGATTTCCTGCTCCAAATTAAAAAAGGGAAATTTAAAATCATTGATATATTTATCCAATTACTAAATACATTGCCTGTAGGAGCAAAAGGCCATAAATAAATAGCAATACCTGATAATATACAAATTTCAAAATCGGAAAAATAGTATTCCTTATTAAATTTTAAAATTAGATGCTTAAGAACATATTTTGAAAAATAAATAAATACTGCTATTAAAAATAAAAAACCAATTATTCCAGTTTCACTTAATATTTGCACATAGGTATTGTGAGGATGTGGAGCGCAAGACGAAGAGCTTTCAATATATCTTGCATCACTACAAAATTTCCTAAAATTTTTAACACCTACTCCTAAAATCTTATTGTCTAAGTACATTCTATAAGCAGTTATATAATGGTGAGTATGTTCTTTTGAAAAAATATATAAATTTTCTCGATCATTGTTTTCTTTTTCATTCAATAAATTCATTTGATTTAAAGTTTGATCAAACACTCTCAGTTTTGCCGTTGGATTAATAAAGCTTATAATTATAAGAAGTATAAAAGTAGAAAATAAAGTTAATGCTCTTAATTTAAATAATTTTTTAGAAAATAAAATAATAAAAATAGCTGACAAATTTATGTTAAAAAATGCTGTTCTATCTCCACTTATAAAAACTAAAGTTTCGGATAAAATAAATATCAATATTAATAAGAAAAATAATTTATCATTTTTTTTTAATACAATAATAGATAAACCGAAAAAAATTGGCCAAATTCTACTTAAGTAGCTACCCAAAATTTTTTCATCACCAAAAAAGCTCGATATTCTTACTGAACCTTCAAATCCTAAAATATTTTCTCCCACAAAATATTGATAAAAACCATCTAATACTAAAGCTGTAAAACAAACAAAGATACAATAAAAAAAATATTTTATAAATCTATCATCAACATCTAATAAGCTGATTATTGCAATTACAAAAACACCATATCTAAAATAAAAAAAGGAAATCTTTAAACTGTCTAGGTTAAAATTATTGATTATGGAATTAAAAATTAAATAACCCCAGAATATTAAAAAAAAATAAAAATAATTATGATTAAAGTAGGTAAAATTTTTTCGTTTTAAACAATAAATTAAAAATAATAAGCTTATTAAAGATATTGATAGATCACTTAAAAAGGGACCTGTAATCAGAAAAAAGGGTATTAAGGAAAATAAAACAACTGGAATACTAAAAAATATAAATTTTTCTTGAGAGGAATTAAAAATCATTTAATAAAGTTAAGTTATATGTTTTTTAATATAAGAAATTAACAAAATAAAGTTGTAAAATAAGTAATTCTTATGAACTATTATATTATAATTTATTCTTTATTAATTTTTTTTCTATTATTAACTTTTGCAAAAATTTCATATATATTAAATTTAGTTGACCTACCAAATAAAAGAAAGGTTCATTCAATACCAACAGCAAATACTGGAGGAGTTGCAATAAGTGTATGCTTGTTATTTGCTCTTCAAGAATTAGATATTTTTGATAAGAACTTAGCTTTAATATTATCTATTGGTTTTATGATTTCTATCGTTGGATTTATTGATGATAAATTTGGCTTAAATACAGGTGGAAAGCTAAGTTTACAAATTATTCCAATTTTTTATTTAATTGTTTTTGAAAACTTAACTTTAACCCATATTGGCGACTATGATTATTTTAAATTAGAACTAGGAACATTCATGATGCCATTTACACTGCTATGTGTATTGTTTTTAACAAATTCATTTAATTATTTTGATGGCTTAGATGGAACTTTAATTTTTACAACAACTTCTGTATTAGCTATTTTATACTTTTTGGCACCCTACGAAAATTTTCAATTATTTTTGATAATGATATTAATTCCAATAAGTATTTTTTTATTATTTAATTTTTCGTTTTTTAAATTACCAAAACTTTTTTTAGGAGATAGTGGAAGCTTATATTTAGGTTTTGTAATTTCGTTTATTTTAATATATTTAGGCAACAAAAACTTTGTTCACCCTATCTTGCTTGCATGGACTGTATCAATTTTTGTTTATGAATTTTTATCAATAAATATAATCAGATTAAAAAATAGACAAAACCTTTTCAAGGCTGGAAAAGATCACTTGCATCATTTATTATTTGATAGAAGTAAATCGACTCTTTTTACAAATTTTTTCATGTCATTACTAAATATAATTTTTTTCTTAATTGGATATTATAGTTTCATATTAGTAGGCAGTTTAGCTTCATTAATTTTATTTATAATTTTCTTTATAATTTATTTAACAATAAGAATTTTTTTTGAAAAAAAAGTTTCAAACAACTTTTAAATCTTATTAAATATAATTTAATATAAATTTTGATTTTTATATTTCTTAATTGCCAATTGTTCTACTTGAATATGATCAACAATTTTTGAGTTTGAGGTATATAATTTAAGTAATTGATTCAATAATTTTTTCACTTCAAGAGATTTATTGTTAGAAATAAGGTTTTCTAGATTTTTTATATAAACTTCTAATTTTTTAAACGGGATAAATGGATCGTTTATCTTTTTTATTTTTGGATGATTAGTTTTTTGAGGATTTTTTCCAATCAACAATTCTTCAAATAATTTTTCACCAGATCTCAATCCTATAATTTTTATTTCAATGTCCCCATTCATATTTTTTTTATCTTTAACTGTAAGACCTAAAAGATTAATCATTTTATTAATTAAATCTAAAATTTTTACACTTTTACCCATATCAAGCACAAATACCTCTGAATGTTTACCCATAGCTCCTGCTTGAATAACTAATTGAGCTGCTTCAGTTATAGTCATGAAGTATCTTGTTACATCTTTATGAGTTAAAGTAACTACCCCATCCTCAGTAATTTGTTTTTTAAATTTAGGTATTACTGAACCTGAAGACTCCAAAACATTTCCAAAACGAACAATTGAAAATTTTGTTTTAATATTTTTTTTACTATAATAAATTCCTTGCATACAAAGTTCGGAAAGTCTCTTAGAAGCGCCCATAATATTAGTTGGTCTCACTGCTTTATCACTTGATATTAATACTAAATTTAAAACTTTTTTATTTACTGAAGCTTTAGTTACAGCTAAAGTGCTAAAAACATTATTTTTTACACCAGCACAAATATTTTCTTCAACCAATGGCACATGTTTATAAGCTGCTGTGTGGTAAACTGTATCAACTTTAAAAGTTTCAAATATTATTTCTAATTTTTCCTGATCTTGAGTGTTAACGAGTAACGGAACAATTTTAAATTTTTTTTTGTAAAATTTTAACTCTTCATTAATCTTATAAAGTGCAAACTCATTCAATTCTAAAAGTAATAACTTTTTTGGTTTTAACTTGATAATCTGGCGACATAATTCTGAACCAATGGAACCTCCTGCTCCTGTCACAAGAACTATTTTTTTATAAATATTTTTATTTAATAATTTAGTATCAGGCTCAACTTGTTCACGATTTAATAGATCATCAATATTTAAATCCTTAATATCTGAAATAGTAACTTTTCCATCAATAATTTCAGATATACTTGGCAATGTTTTAACAATTAACTTTAGTTTATTTAATTTTTTAATGATTTGATTTCTTTTATTTCTACCAATTGATGGAATAGCGAGAAAAACTAAATTTATATCTTTTGTATCTACAAATTTTTTTAAATTATTGTAAGAATAAATTTTTTTACCTAATAAAACCTTTTTATTTAGTCTTAGATTATCATCAACAAATCCAATAACACTAAATTTTGGATTATTTTTTAAAGAAACAACTAATTGTCTTCCAGCTTCTCCTGCTCCATAAACTAATACATTTTTTTTTGTGGAAGATTGAATTCTCATTTTCAATTAATATTAGAATTGATAAATTTTAATAATTTTTTAGTTATCAAATTTTTGTTAAAATCTTCTAAAGCTTTTTTTTTGGCTAATTTTCCTAAATTTTTAACTAGTTTTTTATTTTTGATTATATATTTCATTTTTGACTTTATATCACTTGAGCTGCCTACTTCATGAAAAAAACCAGTTTTGTTGTGAATAACTGAATCACGAAGACCATATATATTTGAACAAAGAGTAGGAATACCACATGAAGCGGCTTCAATAACAACTGTGCCGAATCCCTCTCTGTGACTAGGTAGACACAAAATATCTGCAACTGAAAACCAGTCCTCAGGATTATTTGTAAAATTGAAATAAAATATTTTTTTATTATTTTGAAATAATTGAATAAGTTTTGCATCTTCTACTTGTCCAACAAAAATTAAAAGTACATTTGAATTATTTTGAATTTTTTTGAAAGCAGTTACAAGTTCAACTATACCTTTATCTTCATTTATTCTTCCTAAATACAAAAAAACAAAAGTATTTTTAGAAATCAAGTATTTTTCTCTTAATTTTATTCTTTTCTGATTGTTAAATTTAAACTTTTTAGTATCAACTCCCCCAACAGATCCTTTATGAAATACTATTGATTTATTTTTAGAGACAACATTTTCCTTTATTAAAAAATTTCTTTGAGACAGACCATCAATCAATATATCATTTGAAAGAAAATATATTATTTTATCAATAAATTTATAAATAATCTTATATAAACCTGTTTTTCTTGCCCAGATTTGTCCTGTAAACCAATGTATCCGCCTCGGTACTCTAGTAATAAAAGAGGCAATTGCAACCATGAGGCCTATTTTGGGTGTAAAAGAAATTGAAAGATTAGGCTTATATTTAAAAAAAAAAAATAAAGTATTCAAAAATGATATTATATCATGAAATAAATTTAAACCTCTTTTAAAATTAATATTTATTAACGTTATATTAGATGGAATTCTTTTTTTTAAATTATTAGCATTATTACAGCATATATATAAATCAAATTTTTTACTTAATTGCTCTATGTGATTAAGCATAAATACATTAAAAAAATTAGAAGTATTGGCAATCAAAACTATTCTAAACTTTTTATTCATTTGGCTGTTTTATAATTTTAATTATAGAAAATTTTGGAATAAAATTAAGCTCTTTTTTAATTTTTTTATTGCTATATTTAACTTTTGAAGAAATCATTAAAAAAAAATTTAATATTTTTTTAGGCATTGGTAAGAAAAAAATTATAAATTTTATAAAACTTATAGGAATAAAGATATCTATAATTTTTTTTTTAAAATATTTTCTATAAACATTATACAGTTCAATTTGCTTACAATCATCGGAAACAATGTATATTTTATTCTTTGAAACGTTTAAGTTAGAAATTACAAGTTTGACTGCTCTTGATACATCTTTCACATTAATAAAATTATATACAACTGAGTCTGAACTTTTAATCTTATAACCAGAACGTAATAAAAATAAAACAAAACTATATAAATTAGAATTTTTTCTTTTTCCAAAGACATTTGAAATTCTTAGAATTGTGAATGAAAAATTTTTATAGAAATTTTTTTTAATCGTATTCTGTATTAAAATATCTCCATTTAGTTTGCTTCTAGAATACAAATCGTTTACTTTTATAACACTATTTTCTTGAATAAGTTTATTTTGACCAAGATAATTTTGAGCCCCTCCATAAACTGAAACACTACCGATATGTAAAAGTCTTACTTTTAATTGAGAATTAGTAATATATTTTAATAATTTTTTAACAAAATCAACATTTATTTTTTCAAGATTACCTAAATCGATATTTGTTTTACCAACACAATTAATAATAACATGTGATTTATTTAAGAATAATAAATTTGATTTTTTGAATGAATTAAAGTTCCATTTTAAATACTTTACTCTATCATTTTTGAATGGTTTTTTTTTAATACTTCTTCCGACACAAATTAAATCTAATGAAGTATCTTTAATTAAATTTTCTAAAATACTATAACCAATTAATCCTGAGTAGCCTAAAATAACAATTTTCATTATTTTCAAATTATATATAAAATTTATAATCTTAAAGTAGCCTGATCTTTTGAAAATAAATATTTTAAATCATAAATGACATGTTTTGTTTTACATAAATTTAAAATTTCAATTTGTCCCATATCTTTAAATTTTTGATGTTTTACTGCTAAAATAACTCCATCATATGTTTTTTGCTCTAATGTTTGTTTTGGATTAATACCAAAAGTTTTTTTTACTTCGCTACTATCTACCCAAGGATCATAAAGATCTATATTACAATTACACTCTTTTAATTTTTTAATAACTGTATTGACACCAGAATTTCTAATATCAGCACAATTTTCTTTAAACGTGAGCCCCATAATCAAAATTTTAGATCCTTTAACTTGAATGTCTTTTTTACTCATCTCTCTAGTCATTTCTAAAGCTACATGGTTTCCCATATTATCGTTAATTTCTCTTCCTGCTAAAATAACTTTTGCTTCATAACCAATACTTTTCGCTTTATAAGTTAAATAATAAGGATCTACCCCAATACAATGTCCGCCTACTAAACCTGGTTTGAATGGTAAAAAATTCCATTTACTCTCGGCAGCATCTAAAACCTCTTTAGTATCAATGTTTAATTTATTAAAAATAATAGATAATTCATTAATTAAAGCAATATTTAGATCGCGCTGAGTATTTTCAATTACTTTTGCTGCTTCCGCAACCTTTATACTAGAAGCTTTATGTGTACCTGCGGTTATAATTTCATTATATAAATTATCTACAAATTCTGCAATTTTTGGAGTTGAGCCTGAAGTAATTTTTTTAATATTTGAAATAGTACGTTCTTTATCCCCGGGATTAATTCTTTCAGGACTATATCCACAAAAAAAATCTTTATTAAATTTAAGCTGTGAAAATTCCTCTAAAATTGGAACACATTCTTCTTCAACACAACCAGGATAAACTGTAGACTCATATATAATCAAATCCTCCTTTTTTATAATTTGACCGACCATCTTAGAAGCTTCTAGTAGTATTTTTAAATCTGGTTTTTTAAATTCATCTACCGGAGTTGGAACAGTAATTATATAGCAATTTGCTGATTTAATTTTCTCTACTTTACTAGTAAAGGTTAATTGTTTGGAAGCTTTTATTTCTTCTTTATCAAACTCTAAATTATTATCTATTCCTAAATTTAATTCATTAATTCTTTTTTCATTAATATCAAAACCGATTGTTGGTTTTTTTTTTGCAAATTCTAAAGCAAGGGGTAAACCCACATAACCTAACCCAATAATTGCCAATTGGAGATCTAAATTTTTATTAATCATTTTTATGATAATCTCTATACCATTTAACAAAATTAGATATCCCATCAACAACAGAGGTTGAGGGTTTATAACTAAATTTTTCTTTCAAATTATCGACGTTAGCATAAGTATCTGGTACATCTCCAGGCTGCAATGGTAAAAAATTAATTATTGCTTTTTTACCTAAAGCTTTTTCTAAAGCTTCAATATACGTCATAAGCTCAACTGGTTTATTATTTCCTATATTGTAAATTTTCCAAGGTGTTTTACTACTAGCTGGATCTGGTTGATTACTATTCCAATTTAAATTTCCTGTTGCTGAATTATCAAGGGTTTTGATTACTCCCTCTACAATATCATCAATATAAGTAAAATCTCTAGTGTGTTTGCCATGATTAAATACATCTATTGGTTTTTCATCTAATATAGCTTTGGTAAATTTAAATAAAGCCATATCTGGCCTACCCCAAGGTCCATAAACAGTAAAAAATCTTAACCCTGTAGTTGGCAAATTATAAAGATGACTATATGTATGAGCCATAAGTTCATTAGATTTTTTAGAAGCTGCATAAACAGACAGTGGATGATTAGCGCTATCATGCTCAGAAAAAGGCATCTTGGTATTAGCACCATAAACACTTGAGGTGCTAGCATAAACTAAATGTTCGATATTATAATTACGACAATTCTCTAAAATGTGAGCAAAACCAACAATGTTACTTTTTATATAGGCAAGAGGATTTTCCATAGAATAGCGAACGCCTGCTTGCGCTGCCAAATTAACTACTTTTTGAGCTTTGTGTTTTTTAAAAATTTCGTCTAAATTTTTTTGGTCGCTAATATCAATTCTATAATGCTGATAATTTGAATATTTTGTTAATCGTTTAAGTCGTGACTCTTTAATTATTGGATCATAATAATCGTTATGATTATCAATACCAATAACATTATTACCTCGCTCCAAAAGTTTTATGGATAATGAAGAGCCAATAAAGCCAGCCGAACCAGTTACAATTATTTTTTTTATATTTTTAATCATATTGATAATTTTAATATAATTATCTTTTGGTTTTATATAGCTTTATTTCCTAAAAACATAATAAACAATTAAATTTTATAAAAATAATATCTTTACTTTACTATTTCTAAAATTTTATTTAAAAAATAATCTTTACCAGGAGACTTATGGACATTTCGCAAAATAGATCTTGAATTGTCAACTAATTTTTTTCTTAAGCTTTTATCGCTAATTAAAATATCTAAATTATCTTTTAAATTTAAAAAATCTAAATCATATGACAAATACGTTTCACCATCTAAATAAATATTTGGCCAAGTCTCAATGTTAGACATGTCAGCAGTCATAAATGCCGTTCCACAAATAATTGCCTCAAAATCTCTGTAACAAACTTCACCCCACCCATATGCACCGACTGATATTTTTGTATTTCTAAGTACCTCGTAATATTTTTTTTTACTTAATTTTCCACTAATTATTTTATTTTTATTTATTTCTTCTAAATTTTTCATAAGTTTTTGTCTTTGAAATGCTACTGAATGTCTTTTAAAATTAAGATTCATTAATGATATAAAATCAAATTTATCATCATCATCTTCCCAATTTGAATAATATGGCAATACCTTGTTATATCTTGTTTTATTTAAATATTTAAAATTAAATAGTTCTAAAAAATAATCTAATTTTGAACAATTAACATAATCAAAAAAAAAAGATGATCCTATATTCCACCCTAGTAACAATTTTGAGATATATTTTTTATTTAACGGCTCTTGATCATATTTGACAGCGTCAGTCAGATTATATTTTCTAGTATAATGATCAGTATAAAATCTTCCTCCCCTAAGTTCTTTCATATAAATTGTTTTATCAATATAAAATTGTTTTTTAATATACCTTTTTACATATGGAAGTACTTCAAATTGTGTTGTTCCAGCACTATCTCTCATGTCAAACCAATACAAATTTCTATTTTTTGAATAAATTTTTTTTAAATAACTTAAACTTATTCTTTGGTTATCTTTTGGTATAGATTTTGAATTCAAAAACAAGAAATCTGCCTCATAAAATTTTTGACTAATAGATGAATAAAATTTTACCTCAATTCCAAGATCTTTTATTTCATTTTGAAGTAAAAAAAACCAATTCCAAAAATGATAATATAGCCCTAAATTACTTTTTTCTGGTGTTAGGATATTAATTTTATATTTCACAATAACATTATATTTATAAATAATTTTATAATCTTAATTTTTAGCACTTACAAAAAACATCATCATTAGAAATCTTATTTAATTATTTTTCAAGTTATTTTTAATATTAACAAAAAAGTAATAATTAATTTTAGATATCAAACTATTTTTATCTTCATCTTAACATTATTTTTTAAGACATAGAGCCAAACTAGTTTTATTTGATCCTAGCTTTGTTTTCCAAGGCAAACTACCTAGTGGAAGAATTTTTATATCACTCTCTTTAATCAATCTTTCAGTAGCTAAATACGGTCCTTGGAGAACATAATTATTTGGCCATAAAGGTTTTCCATTTGGAAAATAGTCATGAAGTAAAATTACTCCGTCTTTTTTAAGTTTTTTCAAAGCCTTAGGAATTTCTTGGTATACTGTTTCTGGTAAATGACCACCATCTAAAAAAATGAAATCAAAACTATCTGAAGTTTTTTCAAGATAATCTATAGAATTTTCAGTAATAAAATCTACTAAAAATGGGCTTTCCAATTCTTGAGTCATCTCGATTGGTGACTTTGTCATACCGTATTCAAGCCATGGTTTTTTTAATATTGAATTTACGTCTCTAATATCAACTGTTTTCAAGATTGGTTTTGTGTCTTCTTCCTTTTGATTATAATTTAATGCAGAAGCAATATTTATTGTTGAGGCACCGATATGTGTCCCTATTTCCAATATCGATTTTGGCTTAAGATAGCAAATTAAAAAAAATATTGCTTTTTGATCTCCTGAGTTCACGCCTGCCTTAACATCAGAAATATCAAATGATCTCAATTTATCTTGCCAATGATTCCATAAATTCAAAATACCTTCGTTATTAAAAATTTTTATTAAATCGATACTTTCATATGAAAATAAATTTTTTGTATCACACTCTAATTTTTTTAATGAATAAAATTTTCTCAATCTTATTTTATTTATAATTTTCACTAAAATACTTAATAGAAAATTAGGTAGAAATTTCTTAATGACATTTTTGAAATTCATAATTTTAACTTTATATTTATTTCTTTTATCAGTTCGCTAATATAGGTAAATTAGTATTCAAGCTTTTTTCTAAAACTCTTATTTAACTAATATTTGTATTATGGATATTTTATTTAATTTCTCAAATTATTATAAAATTTATTTTTACCTTAATAAGCTAAATATAAAACAGACTTATCAATTTTTTTAAATATTGAAAAGTTAATTTTTTTTATAAACTTTAATCCATATTTCATTATAAGAATTAATCATTTGCTTAATACTAAATTTTTCTTTAATTCTAACTCTTGCATTATTACATCTTTTGCGCCAATTTTTTGTTCCTACTTCATTTAAAGCTAACTCTATTGTTTTAGCTAACTTAATTGGTTTTTTAGGCGGCACTATCCAGCCAGTCATTCCAACAATTTCGTTAGAGTCTCCGACATTAGTTACAATACAAGGAGTTTTATGTCCCATTGCTTCTGCAACAACATTTGGAAATCCTTCAGATAAACTGCTTTGAACATGAATATCTAAACTATTCATCACTTTAGATATATTATTCGTTGGTCCTAATAATCTAACATATTTATTTAATCTTAATTTTTTTATTTCATTAATTAAAATTTTGCTTTTATTGACATTAGTTCCAACTAGTAAACATAGAAATTCTACTCCCTTTAATCTATTTAACGAGAGTGCGTAGAGAAGATTTAGATGATCTTTCAATGGGTCATAACGAGCAACATAACCAATTAATGGTATACTTTTTCTTAAATTTATTTTTTTTTTAAATTTAATTTTTTGATTTTTATCAATTTTAAAGGATGATAAATCATACCCATTAGGAATAAATTTTAATTTTTTTTTATCATATCCTATATCTTCATAAATTTTTTTAGCTTTTTTTGAGACAATTATAATTAATTTAGGCAATACGTAAGACATTTTTGCTAATATTTTAATAATCAAAATAGTTGTCAATTTTGCTTTTCCAATTTCGATCTTTGAATAGCGAACATTCCAAACAACATTCTTAATGTTAGCTAATCGTGCAGCAATACTTCCTATTAAATCAGCATGTACAAGCCAGGTTTGTGCAATATCAGGTTTTAAAGATCGAAGGAGTTTAATCAGAAAAAAAAATTTGTGAATTGAAAAAAAATTTGCATTTAAGCAATAAACTTTAATTCCTAATTTTTTTAACAATGAAAAATATTTTCCATTCTTTTTGAATGAAATAACAATATGTTTATTTTTAATATCATATTTGCAAACTTTATATAATGTATGCTCCGCCCCACCATCTCCCAAACCATTGATTATATGTACAATCCTCATTTAATTTTTATTTAAATTCATAAATTGTCTATATCATTTCATTAATTTTTTATTATTTATAAATACAAAATTAGGTATCAATGGAGCGGCTAGTAATATCATTTCAATTACAAACTTTGATCTATGTCTTATGCCTGAGCCAAAATTTCCAACTCCCAATCCAAATACAATAAAATAAGATAACAATATTAATAAAATAACTTTCATAGCAGGATCTTCCCAAATTTCTTTTCTATTACAAAATATTAAATAAGTTAAAATTATATATAAAAAACTATCGACTAATCCTATCATATGAGATAGTTTTTTAATTTCCCATGGAAATGGGCTAAAAAGAAAATAAATAGCTTTGATAGGAATTTTATAAATAAATTCAATATTAGAGTTTACTTTTGTCCACTCAGGATAACTGGCATCTCCCTTAATTTTTAAATTGGTTACTTCTTTTAAGAAATTTAAATCAATATTATTAAAAGTTTCAAGATACGGGATAGAAACTTTATTTGTAAAATATAATGATAAAATACTTGAAAAAATAATAATAATTATCAATGTTTTTGGATTAATACGTCCTGATAAAAGTAATTTTAATGTGTTTTTCAAACTAATTGAAATAACAATAATTAAAAATATTATAAGTCCTATAGCTGAGGCCCCATGAAAAACACTTGCCCCAATAAAACCAAAAAATACTATCAAAATTGATTTGAATTCACTGTCTCTAAACCATTTAACTATTCCATAAATTGCTAATAATAAGAAAAAAGTAATATAAACTTCTCTCATTGTTAGAACTGAGTATGATACCAGTGTAGGAAATAAAGCTATTGTCCAGCCAACTTTTATTGCAATTTTTTCATTCCATAATTTTTTTGCAATCAACCAACCTAAAAAAACAGATCCAATACCAAAAAGTATAGATAATGATTGTGCCAATAAAGCACTTCTTCCAAGTAAAGAATAAGGGATAGCAATCATGAAACTAATAAAATAAGCACCAGGTCCTCCATCTGATGTTATGTAACTACTATAAATATTCTCAAAACCATCTTGAGAGAATTTCCATGCTAGCCACTCAAAACTCTTTGCATCCATATCACCATCAGGTAGATAAAATAAATGATTATTAATTAACAAAAATAAAAAACGTATAATTAAGGCTGCAAAAAGTATTCTGGATATAGCTGGAAATCTAAATGTTATTAATATCGTTATTAGAGTTACTAAGGTAATTGAAATTAGACCAATTATATCGAACATTTTATTATTAAATATTTATTTTCATTAATTTATTTTAACTAAAAATTTATATATATTCTAAATTATAAATTATTATATCAAAACTTAAACTTCATTAGCTCAAATAAATATCCAAAAAATCAGTCATTATTCCTTTTTAATAATTAATTTTCAATTTAAGATAAAAATTATTTTTTAAAAAGTAAAATATATTTTTCTAAAGTTTACTAATTTATTTATCAGATTTTTAAATTTTAAATTGATTTAAAATTTAAAAGTTGTGTTTATAATTCAGATAAAATAATAATATTGAAAAAATATAATGAAAATTAAAAATAATATAGTAGAAATTTTTATTTTAGCTACTACCTCAATACTTCTCATTTATTCCTCTGATCCAGTTATGTATAATGACTCCTCTAGATATTTAGAGGGAAGTTTGAAAGATCCACCATTATATTCTGTTGTAATCTTGATTATGCAATCAATATTCAAAACTTTAAATTCTGTTGTTGTATTACAAACTTTTATTATGAGTATTGGTATTATTTTTTTCACAAATACTCTGTCGGTACTTTTTAAATTAAATACCTTAAAAAAATCAATTATTGCAATATTTTTATATTTACCTACCCTAAAATTTTATAATCACTTATTAACTGAGCCTTTAAGCAACGCTTTTTCTCTTTTGCTAGTTAGTTATGTGATCAAATTAATTTGTGACTTTAATATTAGAAATCTAATTTGGAGTGCAATTTTTGTGATCACATTACTATTAATGAGAAATCAATTTATATTATTATACCCACTCATATTATTGCTCTATTTATTCTTATTTTTTATTTATTATAAAAAGAATACTTTTGTCTTATTAGCAATAAGTTTTCTAGCTATTTTCTTAGTTCATAATTCTTTATCAACTTTAAATAAATATATAAAACAAGAGTCATTTCAAAATAAAACTTTATTAAGTAGTGACACGGGAGTATTTAATTTCTTATATATTGACTCTATATATATCTCCTCAATTAATGATGCGGAATTATTTGAAAATCCATACATTCGAAAAACACTTACTGAGATATTTGAAGATATAAATAATAATAAAGCTTTAATGGAATATTATGATGGCAGAGGTCATTTTAGTAAAAGTTACCAAATTATAAGAGATAAATCTCCAGCACATCTTAAGATTTTAGCTGATAAAGAAAATACTAGTATAATTGAACTTAAAAAAAATATTTCTATCAAGCTAATTAAAGCAAATTGGAAAAATTATATGAAACATATATTTAAAAAATTTTATGATTCGTCCTGGCTTTTTGTGTTTGTGCCATTTTTTATGTTAATGGCAAGTTTTATTAACTTTTTAAAATATAAATCACATTTCTCATTAATTGTAATTTTTTTATCATCATTTTCACTTTCTAACCATTCTGTAATTTATTTATTTGGTCGCGTTCAACCTAGATATTTTATATATAGTGATTTTATTCTTTTAGTATTTATTTTTGTATCATTTAGCATTTTAATAATAAAAAACCAAAAAATGAATAATAAAAATTAGCCAATTAAAAGTTTAATTTACTTTTTTAAAATAATATGAGTTAAAACACTTATCAATTAAATCAAAATTATTATTTTTTAAGTTTGAAAAAATAAAACTAATTTTTTTAGGTTTAAACATGTTGTTATGAAGTTCAAAAATAATATATTTTATATTTTTTATTTTATTTAAGTTGGTTAAGAAATATTCTTCAACACCCTCACCATCAATGACTAATGTGTTAAATTTCTTAAAATTTTTAATTCTATTCATATGAAGGTTATCAACTCTTTCTAATTTACCATTAGTGTCATATTGTGTCGTAGACAAGAAGCTATTTCCAACAAAATATTCTGAAGTTTTTTTATTATTTTTAAGAACTAAATTATTATTATATAATTTAAATTTACATTTATTATTAATTAAATTTTTTTTTAAATTTTTAATTATTATCTTGTTAATTTCAAATACTAATAATTTATTTCCAGATTTATGAAATGCCAATGTTGGAATAAAACCTAATCCGCCGCCAATAATAATACATTTATTTTTTCCTGTAATATGTTTTTCAACTAATTTCCTATCATTATATTCGTATGTTTTAAAAAAAAAAGAAGAGTGAGAAGCTAATGAAATATTTTTAATATTTAATGAAAATTTAAAATTTTTATAATAAAAATCTTTAATTAAAAATTTATGTATCAAACCAAAAAAAAAATTTTTATGGACAAGATAATAAGCTGGAAAAATTACTAATTTTGTGAAATTATTAAATACTTTCATTATCTTGATATTTTTTTTTATTTTTAACTATTCATTTAATTAATAGTTTGTTAGTAAATAGTTTTAAAGTGAAAACTTATCAATTAAAATATTTACTTATTAATATTAAAAATAAATCATTTAAAATATTTGAACAACCCAAACTTTTTAGATTATATTTTAATGAATATTTTAAAAATATTTTTTTTAATTCAAATATAAATTACTATATTCTTTCATATCCAAAAAGTGGGAGAACTTGGTTATTTAAAATTTTAAGTCTTTACTCATTTAAACTAAATAATGATAATTTTATTAAAAACAGAAAGTTAGTAAATTTTGATAATAAATATATAAAATTTATACATGATTGTAGTGATCCAAACCCATATCCAGTTAAAACTACAGAGTTTAAAAATAAAGATCTAGTTAATAAAAAAAAAATAATACTCTTGAGAGATCCACGAGAAATTATTATTTCATTTTGGTATCAGATGAAATTTAGGGAAAAAACATATAACAAAAATATAAGTGAATTTATTGATGATGAATATTTTGGAATTGAAAAATTAATATCTTTTTATAATTCAATAAACCAAGTACTACTAAATAACTTTAAAATAATTACTTATAATCATTTAGTAAGTAATACTTTTGAAGAAATAAAAAAAATAGTTGATTTTTTTAACTTAGAAATTAATGAAAATTTAATTAAAAATTGTATTGAAGACTGCTCATTTGACAACCTTCAAAAAGAAGAGATGAAAATGTTAAAAAGCACGGATAAAAGATCTATGAAATTTCGCAGCGGCGTTTCCGGTAATTTTAATTATGAATTAAATAATCAAGATATTGAAAAAATAAATAATAAAATAAAAAATAAACTAAACAATAATTTCAAAAAAATATTAAATTTAGAAAATATTTAAAAAAATTATTTATTAAAATAAAAACTATTTAATATAATATGATCTCGTATTTCACTAAATGAACTTATTCAAAAACTATTTTTATTTTTTAAAGTTATCGTTAATATCGTTAACTTTATCTCTTTTATTATTAAATATAACTATATATTTTTATGATATAAAAAAAGCAGTAATTATAACATTAATTTTAATGTTTTTTTTTAATTTTTATAATTTAAAAAAATACTATAAATTTAATAACAGTAAGACATTCTTTATATATTCAATATTTACAAGAGCAATCTCAAGAGTAGTAGAATATTATCTTTTTTTCTTTATTTTGAATTTAATAGATATACACAATGCAAGCTGGCTCATCACAATTTTTTTTACACATTTTTTAAAGTTTTTCTTTGTTGAGATTTATAAAAATTTGATAAAAAATATGATCTAGCCAATCTTAAATAGATTTATATTATGTTTAATGTTAAGATTGATTGTGAAATCAAAAATTAGTCTAATTATTCCTGTTTTTAATGAGTCAAATGAGATAGAAAATTTTTTTAATGAACTCAAAAACTGTAATTTCGATCAAGTTAATGAAATAATTTTTGTTGACGACTGTTCAACTGATAATTCATTAAGTTTACTTGAAAAAAAAATCAATGAATTCAAAAATTTAGAATTAAAAATTAATTTTTTAATAATAAAAGGCTTAAAAAATAGAGGTTATGGTTTTTCAATTAAAAAAGGAGTTGATAACTCCAATAACGACATAATAGCAATTATTGATTTAGATCTAACTTATAAAATTGAAGATTTAAATATTTTAGCAAATATG